>OJAW01000395.1_pt1 | contig 32114 bp, 29 predicted proteins | sample 1589151 | NCBI WGS metagenome assembly OJAW01 (sample SAMN03283290) | human gut metagenome | biome: human-associated habitat; material: feces | host: Homo sapiens | place: Peru | collected 2012
GGTTATGTTTTTGTCCCCGACGCACCAGAAAGCGTTCACCGACTCGCTGTAACATGCGCCGGACGCTTCATATTTCTGCGGTTTATCGGAGCGATTGAAAACCGTAACGGTCTCGATAAGCGCGGGCTGATCGACGGCGGGAGTGAACCTGCGGATAATCTCGGTTTTGTCGCCTGCTCGCGAAGATATGGACAAATCGCCCTTGACAGAGACGGTCTCGGGGTATTCCGTAAGTGCCATGCCGTTTTGCTTTATCACGGCGGCGCAGCCGTTAAAGTTATGGCTGAACGACGACTCGGTCAGATCGGGCTTGAAGCGCAGGGTCGGCACCGTCAGATGCTTCATCAGCTTCAGCTCGCCGTCTTTGTTCTTGCCGTAGCTGATTATCGCGGAGGCATAAAAGCCCGCCATTTCGATATGGTCGGCCGCCTTTCCGCTGTCCTTGGCGATATCCCATATCACCTCTTTATTCCCGCCTAGATGCCTGTGGCGGAGTATGTTCAGCTCCGAGGCTTTCGGTTTCGCCCACGAGGCGAAATACTGCGGTCTGCACGACCTTGTATAGCGCTCATAAAGAGCGTTTTTGAGTTTGTCGTCCATTTTTCTTCTCCTGTTTGAGCTTATTATCAGATCGCCGCCTCTGCGCTTTCGTGCTGCGCGATGCGCTCCTTTGCCCCGTCATAGAGGGCAAATATATCCTCGCATCGGCTGTAGTTCTCGCTCTGTGCTATCGTTCTCACTGCGTCGAGATACGGCTTTGCGGCTCTGTAATAGAGCGAGTTTTCGTCGGTCGCTTTCTTTATCTCAAGCTGCACGCGCTGTTTTTCGGCGCGCACCTGCCGAAGCTCCGCTCTGAGCTCTGCAATAGATGCTTTATCTTTTGACTCTTTTGCGAGCTTCATATTATCCGTGATGCGCTTCATATTGACTTCCGCCTCGTCATCGCGCTTGAAGAGTCCCTCGAAAACAGAGCTGTCAAACGGTTCGATGCCGTTGGGATAATATTTCGCAGCGGTCTTGCGCGCGGTTTTGATATCGCCGACGAGTCTGAGCATATCTTTTCTGCGCTCTTTCTGCTGCGCGGTCGCCTTGGGCATACGCTTGACATCGCTCTTTTTGAGTTCTATTGCGGACATGAAGCCGCCGAGTCCCGCCGCGCTTATTCTCTTCGCGATCTCAAGATCCTCCATGCCCTCCGGTGTGTTGAAGCGGTCAAGCTCCGCGAGGACAAAACGGGATATCTCTATCTTCTCGTTTTCCTGAGCTTTAAGATTATACTCTTTCTTGGCCGCCTTTACAAGTGCCTTGTCGCCGGACTTTTTCGCATGTTTTATTCCGTCCTTCGAGAGGACGTTCATTTCGCGTCCGGAATATTCTTCGGCTTCTTTTATGATATCGACCGTCTCGACAAGCGCATCGTCTGCGAGGACATTATTTCCGTAGTCCTCGAAAAGCGCCCTTATTTTGAGCACCTTAACTATCGCCTTCTGCTTGACCTCGGTGAAATCATAGAAGAAGAGCGGAATGACATTGAGCACTGCGCCGACAACGGACGCGATAACGAGGACGCTGCTTATGCGGACGAAATAGTCATGGTTATAGAGAACGTCATAGACATTCGAGCCGTCGTATCCGAGCGACAGGGCGACGCTGCGGTTGAGTCCCGCGCCCTCATATATTGCCGGGAGAACGGAGCCAGTGGCGAGCGTTATGACGCTGCCTATAAGCCCGACTGCGGCGAACATTCCGTCTATTCGCTCGCCCGTTTTATACTGCTGATAGTCTCTTATATCCGCCTGGATGCTCGGGTTGAGAAGATGACCGAGCGAGGTTATGAACTGGTTGACGAAGATGCATATGAGCAGCATCCATATTATTCCCGGGTCGCCAGTTCGGCGGACTATCGGGAGCATCAGCGCGATGAAACCGATATTGAAAAGATTTGTTACAACGAGTATCTTCTTTTTGCCGTACCTTCTGATAAGGAACGGCGCGACGAGATTCGGCCAGAACGAGGCGTTGCCGGATATCGCGATTATCAGCGAATACTGACCCGGCGAGCACGCGCCCTGATAGTTATACATCCAGCCGAGGATGCTGTTGAACGAGCTTTCGAGGAAGCCTATCCAGCCGGCGAGCGAGATTATCCAGAAATATTTATTCTGCGCTATCGCCTTGAGCGCGTCGATAAATTTTATACGGATAACATGCGTCTTTGCCTGGACTATCTTCTCCTCGACATTGACATAGACGAGCAGGGATATCAAGAATCCGACGAGCAGCATCGGCGGATAGAGCACCCTGTATATTCGCATATCGTAGAGGGTGTTGTCGTTTGTTATAAGCCGCGCCGCTATCGGCAGGAATATGCCCGCTATCGACGGCGAAAGATTCTCGACAACGCATCTTATCGAGAGGACATCCGAGCGCTCTATCGTGTTTGGCGAAAGGACGTTTATAAGGCTCTCATAGGCATCGACCATGAAATTATAGAAGAACTGGAAGCCGACATTGAACAGCAAGACGACTATGCACTTCATTGTCAGCGACATATGCTCATACGGCATCCACACGAAGCCGATGCCGAGAATGACCGTCGGGATACCCATAGTCAGGATATACGGGCGATACTTACCCTTCATGCTGCGCGTGTTGTCAATCATCTTTGCGCGCAGTGCAGTCAGCGGGAAGCCGGAGAGGATGCTTAGTATATATATGACATAGAGCGCGCCGGGATCGATACCGATAGTGTTGCCTATAAGCGTATTGCCGACGGCGATTATCATATTCGACACGCAGTAGACTATAAATCTGACGCCTATGCCGCCCACAGAGAGCGAGGCTATCTCCTTATAGCTCATATACCGCTCTTTCGGCGGCTTGTTCCAGTGTGTTTTGACCGAAGAAACAACGGATTTGATTTTTCCGGCGATTTTCACAGTCATATTCCCCCTTGTTAAGATGAGTTCAATGTGTTAGTATAAAAGAGTAAAATATCAAATGCTACGAGTAAAAAAGGTGATGCTATGCCGATATTCAACGAAGAGATGTACTTATACGACAAGAATCAGAACAGTGATCTTTTTCATCTTCATTCTTTCGGCAGGCTCTTTCCAGATGCCGACTACATAATCTCATTAAAAGACAACTCAAATACAATAATCGAATGCGTGACCGACGGGGTCGGATATATCGAGCACAACGGGACGGTCACTACAGTAGAAAAGGGCGACTGCTATATAATAAAGAAAGGCAGCGGCTACTCCTACTACTCCGACGACAAAAAGCCGTATTCCAAGGTCTGGGTAACGGTATACGGGAGCCTTATAGACAGGTGGCTCGATTTTTACAATATAGATCAGCAGGTGTATATAAAGCACCTTGACATCACGTCATACTACAGCCAGATAAAACAGACCGCGCTCGGCAGGGATATGCTCGACAACGACAAGAAACTGATGCTCCTCGTCCACGGAATCATATTTGAAATGGCGATGGCCACCCCCGCGAACAGCCGGAGCCGCGAGGATGCGCCGTATATCAAGACCGCCGACAACGTTGTTCTCGACATAAAGAAATATATCGAAAAGCAATGCAACGAGCGACTGACGAACAAAGACCTGTCGCTGAAATTCGGCATTTCACAGAACACGATGAACGACCTGTTCATCAGAAAATACGGCATCTCGACATCGCAGTATCACATGCAGTGCAAGCTCTCTTCCGCCGAATATTTTCTCAAAAGTACCGATTTGACGATAGACGCGATAAGCGGGCTTATCGGCTTTTGCGACCGCAGCCATTTCAGAAAGGCGTTTATGAAGGCATACGGCATGTCACCGAATCAATACAGAAAGAAGCTCAAATCCGACCTCAGCGCAGAATAATTGTTGTCACCGATCTCGGAGTGATTTTTATATGCTCGGGGTCGGCGATGTCATATTCGCGAAGATTATTGTTATCGTCCGTGACCGCTGATTTTACGGCTGAGTACTGCTCCGGCAGGCTCAGCTCTTTTTCTTTTTTAGTGCTGTTTATCACTATAACCGCACAGCCGCCGTCATACTTGAACGCGAGCAGGCGCAGCTCGGAATCATCGCAGGCGGCATCAACGCGAACGGAACCTGCGGGAACATATTTCGAGAAGTTGCCGGTAACATAGTAGCGTTTGGTCATCTCAAAAGTTTTATCATCAAGATTTATGTATATCAGCCCGTCGCAATAGTTGACTTCAGACACGGCTATCCAATGCTGCCACGAGATAACATTGAGCACGGACAGATCTTCATACATAATATTCGCCGTGACGAGCGCAGAGTCCATGCCCTTGTCGCGCCCGCCCTGCATATGAGTCCATTCGCTCATATTGACCGGGACATCCGGATAATTTTTGCTCATCCACTTCGCGAACCGCTTTAGGAAGCTCATGCGATTGTTAAAAAACGGGATTGGCATATGCAGGCAATAGGAATGGATATCGAGAGCGCCGAGGCGAGTGCGGACGAGCGGATCGCCCAAAACGGCGCGTGAATAGCTCTTGTTGAACCAACGGATATCGCTGTTTTCGCAGCCGGAGAGCCGGACGCCGTCGAGAGTTTTCCTGCCGTCAAGCTCTTTGACGAACGCGCGGAGCACGTTGCGGCAGCTCGAGGGTCTGTAGTGGCAGCCCTCCTGCCCACCGTTCCAGACCCAGAACGGCTCATTGACGGGCGAGATATATTTCACGGGTATGCCCTCGCCGATAAAATGCTCGGCAACATCGGCGCAGTATTTTGCAAACACGGGATAGTTCTTCTTTTTTATATTCTCTCTGAATATCTGATGCTTGTCGAGATGCGTCTTGTGGTTATTCGTCAGGCGTTCTATCGGGGAATTGACGAAGAAAATGACCTCGTCCGCACCGTCGCTGACGGCACGGCGCATCATATAGACCGCCGCGGCGTCGCGCGACCAGTCATATTCGCCGGGAGCGGTCTCGAAGCATTCGGTCGCCCGCGCGGGTTCGCTGAATGTGCCGCGTCCGCTGTGTTTCGACCCGCCGCCGATATTGTAGCGGTAGATGCCAAGACCGATGCCCTCGGTCTTGCTGAAAAGCAGCTCGCTGATTCTGTCTCTGACGGGTTTGCCGCTTATCGGGTCATCGTGAGTCCAGTTTCCGACTATCTGCGCCCACCATGCGCCGCTCGCGCCGAAGCCTTCTATAGTCTGATATCGCTTCTCTTCATTTATGTTCAGCTTCAATTTCAATGCCCCCTATGTGAAAAGTGCATATATTTTTCATCTTATTTTAAAGTATATCATAGCTTTTCACGGAGTAAAGGTATTTTTTACCGAAAAAAGAGTACTTTTTATATGTGTTTTCAAGTTGGCGACGAAAGCAACGAAAAATCAATACAGCCGAAGCGATGAAAATTATTTTATATTCAAGCTGCGTTATGACGCTATTTTTCCGATAAATGTGTTTTTTACCTGCCGGCTGTGATTTTTTGTAAAATTTCCATATAATTATGCATATAGATTTTATCTTTATGTTGAAATTGTATTGCTTTTTGGTTTTTGTTCCCGTATAATGGAGCTTGTTTGACCCGACAGAATATCCGAGAGGTAGCGAATTGTGAACACCGTGATAATAATCCTGCTTGTCGTGCTCGCGACAGCCGTTGTGCTGCTGTTCGCGATATGCGGCTTTCTGTTCAATCAGGTAATATGGTATAAGCCGATAAAGCTGCCCGCCGCCGCAAAAGGCGAGGTTGAGGACGACTTTGCAAAGGATCACAGAAAAGCCGAAGAAGAGTTCGGGAAAATGCCGTTCGAAAAGCTCACCGTTTCGGCACCGAACGGTGAAAAGATATATGCGCGCCTGCTCCTGCCCGAGAAGAGCAACGGGCGCATGATAATCGCCTGCCACGGGGCGCACAGCTCCGGGATATGCGAATTCTGCTTCTCCGCGCCGTACTTCCACCGCATGGGTTATACAATCCTGATGCCGGAGCACCGCGGATGCGGCGAGAGCGAGGGAAAATTCTTAGGCTACGGCACGCACGAATCAAAGGACACTTTTCTTTGGATAGACTGCGCCCGCGAGCAATTCCCTGAGCTCGACATATTCCTACTCGGCGTGTCGATGGGCGGCGCGACAGTGCTCATGATGAGCGACAAAATAACCGACCCGGCGGTCAAGGGAATCATCGCGGACTGCTCCTACACGAGCGCATGGGATGAATTCGCCTATCAGCTCAAAAATCCGTTCGGGCTCCCGGCGTTCCCCATGCTATATATATTCGACCTGTACTGCCGCATAATCTGCAAATACAGCCTGCTCGACGCATCGCCGATAAAAGCCGTTCGCAGCGCGAAAGTGCCGATACTTTTTATTCACGGCGCAAAAGACGCGCTCGTGCCCGTAAAGATGCAGAAAGAGCTGTTTGACGCGTGCCCGACCCAAAAAGAAATGCTGACGGTCGAAAATGCGGTTCACGCGCAGAGCTACTATACCGATCCGCGCGCATATGAGGCGACGGTTGAGAAATTCATAAGCGAATGCGAAACCTTGAAATAAAAACAAAACTATTTGCGCCCCGGGGCGCCCGGAGGAGGAAAACAAATTGGCTAACAACGAAAGGCTGAAAGAAAAACGATACGTCGGAGTAAAAGAAACCGTACTCTACGGCGTAGCAAACGGCGGTCAGGTCATCGGATACAACATGGTCCGCATGCAGCTGACATTCTTTCTTGTGACCGTGTTCGGCATACCGAGCACAGCGGTTGCAACGATGATAACCGTCATGGGCATCTGGGATGCACTCAACGACCCGATGATGGGAACGATAGTTGACAAGACCCGCACGAATCTCGGAAAACTGCGTCCCTATCTGCTCTTTGTTCCGATACCGCTCGGCATAGCGACCGTCGTGTTCTTCGGCGGCGCGGAGTTCCTCGCGGGAGTTCAGTCAACGACGCTCAAGATAGTCTATATGTGCGTCACATATTTTATCTGGGAGTTCTTCTACACAATAGGCGATATACCGTTCTGGGGTATGTCCGCCGCGATATCCCCGAACCCTGTTGACAGATCAAACGTCATAACCTCCGCCCGCTTCATTTCAAGCATTATCGGCGGACTTGTAACGCCGATAATCTCGCTGTTTATCGACCTGAGCAACAAGGGCATAATCGGCATCAACATGCGCCAGCTCTTCCTCGTGATGGGTATTGTCGCGGGTACTGTCGGCATGGGGCTCTTCTCGCTCTCCGGCATCTTCTGCCGCGAACGCGTGGTTCAGAACTCCGACGAGCCGAAGGTTCTCGACTGCTTCAGATTCCTTTTCAAGAACAAGCCGCTGCTTCTCATCGTCTGCTCAAATATTCTCGCGACGGTAGGCGGAGTCACGGACACATTCTCGCAGTATTTTTACATATTCTCCCTCGGCGCGGCGAGCTGGGGCACGATAATCGGAATACCCGGAGTTATTTCCGGATTCCTGACTTATCTGCTGCTGCCCGCTCTCGAGAGAAGATGGACGTCAAAACAGATTGTTATTCGCGTAACTATAATCAAAGCCGTTGTCGGAACAGCAACATTCCTCGCGGGCATGAAATTCTACCGCAACCCCGCGGTCATCGTTCCCCTGCTCATGGTTCAGGGCTTCATATTCAGCGCGCTGTCGAGCATAAACATGGTCGTCCCCACGAAGATGATCGGCGACACGGTCGACTACATGGAGTGGAAAACAGGCGAGAGAAACGAGGGCATGGCGTTCTCCCTGCTGACATTCATCAGCAAGCTCACCGGCTCGCTCTGCACATCTATTGCGACGGCGATAATCCCGGTTATCGGTCTTGTCACCGTTCAGCTCGCGGACAACTCGCTCCAGCTTGTTGAAAATCCGGAGATAAACACCCGCTTCTGGCTCTGGGCGCTTGTGACGATACTGCCGCCCGTGGTGTCGCTCATCTCGCTCATTCCCTACAAGTTCTATGACCTCGAGGGCAAGAAGCTCAAGGACATTCAGGAAGAGATGATCGCTCGCCGCGAGCTCAACTCAAAGACGATATCCAAGGCGGAAGGAGAGATATAAATGGAACGCAAATGCCCGAAATGCGGCGGAAAGCTCGGCATATTTGACCTAAAGCCCAACTGCCCCCACTGCGGATGCAGCATCATGTACTACGACATGGACAAACGCCTCGAAGAGGACTCGATAAAAGCCGAGGCGGAATGGCAGAAGCTCGATGAGATACTCGACAAGATAACTCCCGCGTTCGTCAAGAAGAAGAAGAGAGCCGAGAGAGAAAGAAAAGAAAAACAAGATTAATTCTTGGGCTGTCGCATTCAGCGCAGACCAAAGAGCAAAAATACAAAGGTCATATTCACGTCTGATAACACGGATTATGACCTTTGTTTTATTTGATTTTTGCTCTTTTAAGCGCCTTTTTGCCCGCTCGCAGTATTACTTATACAGCTTCGGGTCAAAAAAACGCTTTCTGCATCTAAATGCGGCAGCCCACCAAAATTGCTTGAACACCGCAACAAAATTTGCCAAAACTGTGGCAAAAGTCACGGTGATGTGATAAAATTCGATAAGAATAAAGATTCAAGGAGAGGGTTTTATGCTTCGCAGACAGATGCAGCTTGATTTTTCCGGAATAAAGACATATTCCGCCGAGGATCGCCACAATCTCGTCACCATAGACAACATGATGACACCCGGCGTCACCCCGCACGAGGAATACAAATACGAGGGCTTTGACGAACTAATTGAGCGAATAGTCAAGGCGCGCAAGAACGGGCATCCCGTCATATGGAGCATGGGCGCGCACGTTGTCAAAAACCGCCTTTCCCGCTATGTCATAGAGCTGATGAAAATGGGCGTTATCACGCACATCGCCGCGAACGGCGCGACGAGCATACACGACTTTGAGCTCGCGTATCTCGGCGGCACCTCCGAGGATGTGCCGACCGCTATTGAGGACGGCTCATTCGGAATGTGGGAGCAGACGGGCGCATGGATGAACGAGGCTATTCAACGCGGCGCGAAGCTCAACATCGGCTACGGCGAGGCGCTCGGCGAATATATAGACATGCATCCCGAGAAGTTCCCGAACCGCGAGGACTGCATACTCTGGAACGCATATAAATTGGATATTCCAGCGACCTATCACATAGCGCTCGGCACGGATATCATCCACCAGCACCCCACCTGCGACATGGAGGCTATCGGCAAATGCTCGGGCATTGACTTCAAGAAGATGGCTTACAGCGTGTCGCAGCTTGACGGCGGCGTTTTTCTGAACTTCGGCTCTGCCGTCATCGGTCCCGAGGTGTTTCTCAAGACTCTTTCAATAGCGCGCAACCTCGGCTATCCCACTTTTAACATAACCACGGCGAACTTCGACCTCGTGCGCCTGGGCAACTTCCGCTGCAAGATAGGCTACGAAGATCCGAACTACTATTACCGCCCCCGCAAGAATATCGTCAACCGCCCGACCTGCCGCGGCGGCATGGGCTGGCACTTTGAGGGCGACCATCAGATAACCATACCCACGCTCTACGACAAGCTCAAGGAGCAGCTTTGATTTGAGGTAAGATATGCTTTCAAAAGAACAGGTCAAAAAAATATGCGCCGGCATAAAAAATGCGCGCATATGCATAATCGGCGACTTCTGCGTTGATATCTACTGGCACGCGGACATGACGAAATCCGAGCTCTCACGCGAGACTCCGCACTATCCCCTGCCGATAGTCGGCGAGAGAGTCTATCTCGGCGCGGGCGGAAATGTTGCGTCGAACCTCGCGGCGCTCTCCCCAAAAGAGCTTATTCCGATATCCCTTATCGGCGGCGACTGGCGCGGCATGCTCATGGAGGACATATTCCAAAAGAGCGGCATGAACAGGGATTTCGTCATCAAAGTGTCCGGCCGCTTCACCAACGCCTACTGCAAGCCGATGCGAAAGGGCATATCGGAGCTTGAATATGAAGATCCGCGCCTCGACTTCGACAACTACAAGCCGATATCAAAAGAGATCGAGGACAAGGTGATTGAAAACCTCAGAAAGATCTCCGAAAATATCGACGTGCTGTGCGTTGCGGATCAGTTCAGATTCGGCATAATCACAAAGCGCGTGCGCGATGAGATAATCGCACTTGCGAAATCGGGACTCACCGTCATTGCGGACAGCAGATACAACATCGGCGAATACACCGACTGCATATTGAAGCCCAACGAGGTCGAGTGCTGGCGCGCGGTCTATAACAACGAAGGCTACATAGACGCGGGATATGACGAATTTATCGAAGCGACAAAGCTGCTCGCGAAAAAGAACCGCTCGACCGTGTTCTGCACGCTCGGAAAGCGCGGCTCGATAGTCACCGACGGCGACAGGACGGAGAAAGCCGACGCGGTACTGTTCGACGGCGAAGTTGATATCTGCGGCGCGGGCGACACCTCGCTCTCCGCGTTTTCCGCGGCGATCGCCGCAAAGGCCGGGCTCGAAACGGCGGCTCAGTTCGCGGGGCTCGCGTCCGGCGTGACGGTCAGAAAAATCGATGTCACAGGAACGGCATCGCCCGAGGAAATAGAAGCGCTCGCACAGTAACAAAATAAAAATAAGAGGCACAAGAATGAGTTTTTCAATTGAAACGATAAAAGAATACGGCGGCAGGGGTTTCAAATGCGCGCTGTTCGATTTTGACGGCACGATAAGCCTTATTCGCGAGGGCTGGCAGAAGGTGATGATTCCGTATTTCTGCGAGGTCATCGAAGCTCTCGGCACAAATGAGAACAAAGACGCAATATGCGAAGAGGTCACGAAATTCGTTGACCGCCTGACCGGCAAGCAGACGATATTCCAATGTATCGCACTTGACGAGGCGGTTGTTCGCCGCGGCGGAGAGCATGTTGACCCGGGCGAATACAAAAAAGAATATCTGCGCAGGCTCGAAACGCGGATAGCCGACAGAAAAAAGGGACTCGAAAACGGCAGCCTCTCCCCCGATGATCTCGCGGTCAGAGGGTCTGTTGAGTTCATAAAGGCGCTGAGAAACGCCGGGATAAGATGCTTCCTCGCGAGCGGAACGGACGAGGAGGATGTCATATATGAGGCGTCCTTAATCGGAGTCAAAGATCTTTTCGACGGCGGCATTCACGGCGCGAAGGACGCTCTGCTCGACTGCTCGAAAGAGGCGGTTATAAAAAATATGATCGAAGAGCAGAAGCTCGACCCGGAGGAGCTTGTCACATTCGGCGACGGCTTTGTTGAGATAGAGCTCACGGCGAAGCTCGGCGGATACGCAGTCGGCGTGGCAACAAACGAAAAAGCCGGCGACGGAATAGACGAAAAGAAGCGGGCACGGCTCATGTCGGCGGGTGCCGATATGATAATCCCGCACTTCGAGGGCACCGACGCGATACTCAAAGCACTGCACATATAAACACAAAAAAGAACAGGCGTTCTGCGGCAAAACCGTAAAACGCCTGTTTTTTTATAATTCTATCCAATCTTTTGTTTCGTTGTCGTACTCATACAGCACCTTGTTCTGCTCATCGTATGCGAGCAGGACATCGTCGCTGCCTTCAAAAGTTATTTTATAGGTCTTGCACTTGACTCCGTTCACGGTCGCGGTCTTGCCCGTTGATGAAAAGCCGTCGCCCAAATCGGCATATGCGCGAAATTTCGGAACCCCGAGCATTCTTATCGCATCAAAATCGACCTGAAATTCCGTAGTCTTTGACGCAGTATTTGAAGAACCGGAAGCCCTGCGGGTCGTTTCCGCGCCGCGTGCGGAGGTCGTCTTTGTTGTCTCTGCCTGCGTTGTCGGCTCGGTGGTCGGCTCCGTCGTTTGCTCCTCGGTCGTAGTTTCGGGTGCAGTCGTCGTTTCCTGCTCGCGCGCCACTTTAGCGCACCCGACAAGAGAGATTGCAGCAAGAAGCAGGGCGAAGGCGGACACGATAATTTTTCTGTTTGATTTCATTATTTTTCAGCTCCGTGAGTATATTTTCAGACGGATTCGCGCCGTTTTATCCGCGCGCCGTCAAATTCATAAACCTCGTCGCAGAGGGTCGAGATATCACCCTCGTTGTGTGAGACTATGAGCATGGTTTTTCCGCTCGCTTTAAAGCTCAGGAAGAGCTTTCGCATCTCCTCGACTGCGTCCTTGTCGAGCGCGTTCATCGGCTCGTCAAGAATCAGTAATTGCTGATCCTCCATTATCGCCTGTGCTATGCCGAGGCGCTGTTTCATGCCGAGCGAATATTTGCCGACCCGCAGCTTTGACGACGGGTCGAGCCCGACTGTTTTCATGGCGGACTCTATCTGTTCTTTGCCGATTTTGCCGCGTATCGAAGCGAGGTATTCAAGATTTTTCATGCCGCTGTAATTGGGCAGAAAGCCGGGCGCTTCAATTATAATTCCCGTGTTCTCCGGAAAATCCGCGTCCTTGCCTATCACCTTGCCGTTAACGGTGACTGTTCCGCTGTCGGGCTTCATAAATCCGCAAATGAGCTTTAAAAGCACGGTCTTGCCGCTGCCGTTGTCGCCGACGATGCCATATATCCTGCCCTCTTGCAGCCGCATATTGACATCTTCGAGAACCGTTTTTCCTTTGAAGCTTTTTGTCAGTTTATCTATAACTATAACATCAGTCAAAATAATGTCCTCCTTTCAATGCCCTTCTCTTCACTGCGCCGGAGCAGAAAAAGACAAGGATCATCACAGCCGCGTCTGCCGATAGTACCGCCGCAGCCGTTTTGGCATCGGTCAGCTGTTTTGCCATTCCGTATGCGCCGAGCATGGCGAAGCTGAAGCCTTTCAGCTTCCCGCATATGAGCCCCGTTGTGCCGACAACCGCGATTACAATTGCCGCCGCAGGCTTCTGTCCGAGAAGAAAGCGCAGAAGACACAGCACACACATTGACGCGCCGAGCGCGAGCGGATATGCCGCCATACGCATAAGCTCAAAGGCGGAAAGCGTTCCGATTTTTTCCGCAGCCGCTGCACAGACGGCTATGCCGATAAGGCAATAGAGCACGCACCAGAGAAACGCGGACGAAACGGTTTTTATCCACCATTTGAAAAAGCTCTTCGAGCGCGGCAGGACGAAATACGGCATTGCTTCGGAATCGAGAACCGAACCCGCCATACCGAGAAAGAGTCCCGCAAAAAATGTTCCGAAATAGCGGAAGAAGCCGAAGAGATCAAACTGTCCGCTGTGTTCAACGCCGCCGACGGCTTCGGTGAAAACAGAGAAAAATGTTTCCCTCTCGCCGCCGAAAGACGAGAGCACGCAGACCGCCCATATGAGCAGAGACACGGCGAGATACGGCAGCATATTGAAAAGCCGATGCCGCAATCCCGCAAAAAAAGTTATCTTCATATTCGAGTCCCCACTGTTATTTTGAGATCGACATGCCGAACGGCGCGAAGAATACACGCAACGATAATCGCCGCAAGCAGGCAGAAATACGCGCACGAAAAGCCGACCGACGGCAGACCGGCATCTTCCGAGAAGCCGTGATTTGAAAAGACGGAAATAAAAAACGGGAGGTACTTAAACCTAATCAGATATGAAATGATATGCTGAGCCGAGAGCACGGCGAAGCCCAGCACGCGGCTGCCGCTTAAATTTATCAAAAACAGAAGAGAGCCGCAGAAAAAGCCGTAGCCGAGATTCAGCGCCAAGGCATAGAATGCCGCGAGATACGGCGTAACGGCAGGCATAAAAAGCTTCGGGTCGACTGTGATATGATAAGACGAAGCCGCCGCATCGCGCATGACGAGCTCATAAAACGGCGCGCTCCACACATTACCGGCAAAGGCGTTGGGCGAAAAGAATATCACGGTCACCGCGAGCGAAAATATGTAATACACGGCGCAGGAGAGCAGGATATACATTAGCTTTCCGACTACCCACTGCACCCGCGAACAGCGCACGAGCGAATACATCGCGCTCTGCTCGGTAAAAGGTGCATCGGCAAACAGGAGCATAAGCCCGAGGAACATCAATGTCGCGATATGGAGCGTTGAGCTGTTATATATAAACGGCTCGAATATGTTAAGCGGATCTCCGCTCGCCCGGGCGAACTGCATAAGATTCACGGAATCGAGCAGCGAAGCAACGGCGCAGACGAGAAAAGCCGTAATTGTCCGCGCGCTGCCGAGCCATGTGCCGAACTGCCAGCGCATCACAGAGAGACACTGTTTCATTGCAGCAGCCTCCTTCGCGCAAAGAAGATGAACGCCGCGCAGCCGAGCACCAGAAGCACCGCCTGATACAAAAACAGAAAGCCGAACGACGGCAGGATATCGGGCAGGATGGTATTTGTAGGGCTGAATTTTTCTTTTTGCAGCGCGCTCGCGACGAGGTGCATCAGGAAGAACAGCACGAACGGGCCGCAGAGGGCCACATATCTGTTGGGCACCGCGGCGGACAGAGCCGTGCCGATAACTCCCCACACGACGCCGAAGAGGAACGCGAGCAGGATTATCACTCCGACCAAGCCGAGCCCGCCCGCGACATTTTCAAGAGGCTCCAATATACTTCCGTCGAGCGGAGTCTTCGAGTGTCCGTTCGGGACATACGGGTCGCAGAAAATGAGCATTATGAGCGCAAACACCGCAATCGGCAGAGCGTTTGCCGCGCCGCCGCAGACAGCGTTTGAAAAAAGTCTTGAGAACATATATTTTCTGCGGCTCTTCGAGCGTACGAGCATAAAGCGCAGATATCCGCTGTTATACTCATCGCAGAAACGGAACACGCCGGGCATAACGGTTATTATCGGCGTAAAGATAAGATATCCGCCGAGCGCGAGGGACGAGAAGAAGAAATTGATATAATCCGCCTTGTTATCCCACCGCGCAAAATACAGAAAATACTGATACTGCGGCTCGACAAGCAGAACAAGTCCGAGCAGCAGGGATATCAACATCCCGGTTGAAAAAAGCTGGCTTTTAACATCCTTTCTGAGCATAGGATCACCCCGCTCAGGGCTTTATGATCGTTGCGGGATCAACACTTGCGCCATCCTTCGTGGCCGAAATATTCAGGTGAGGACCTGTTCCGTATCTGCCAACAAAGCCGATACTGTCGCCGCGGGCGACAACATCGCCCACCTTGACGGAGAAATTTGCCGCGCTGTATTCAATGACATAGCCGTTGGCGCAGGTCAGCACGGCACACGGAGTTTTGCTTTCATCATCTTTTGTGTATATCTTCGTAATTTTTCCGGTGGCGCAGGCAACAACCTTTGCACCGAAATCAGCCTTGATGCTTATGCGCTTATACTGAGTGCTGTACGGAGAGGAAAGCTCTGTATAGCCGGGCACGGGCCAGATGAATCCGGCGGCGCTGACATTTGCATTTGAAGCATCTGTTTTCTTTGTTGCCTTTTCCGTCTGCGCGGCGGTGTTTGCTTCTTTGGCAGTGTTTGCTTCCTCTGCGGCGGTTTCCGGTGCGCCGCTTTCGGGAGCAATATCCTTCGCCGTGGCGTTCTCCCCGGTCTCTGCCTGCGCCCCTATTCCGGTCGGGTCGGCAGTTGTGCTCGGGTCTGTTTCGGGTTTGCCGCTGCAGGAACAGAGTCCCAGCATGAGTGCGATTGCGGCAGCGAGCGATACGAATCCTTTAGTGCGTTTCAACATTTTGTTTTCCTCCTTTTAGTTATTCGTATCTATTCGTAACGGCATAAAATTCACCGGTTACGGCATTGATTATAATATCATTTTCATATTCGCCGTATTGCTCCAGCGTTGCGGTAGTAGCGATACAGAAACGCCAGCACGGGAACACGGTCGAATTATATGTTTCGGGGTCTTCGACCGACATATATTCAAAGCTTATCTCTTTTACTATAGAGTCTTTGACAAGTCCCGCGGCGGCAAGCTTCTTCTGCAAAACTGCAAGAACGCCGTCGAGCGTCATGACTCTGCTGTTCACGATTTTCGACTCGCCAAGCTCAAGCCTTGTGAGCCTTGCGTCAACAACACCCCTGTCGTCTATTGCGACGGTGCATCCGGTGCTGTCCGGTTCACCGCTCGAAAGCGGTATTCCGTCGGCAACCTGGACATATTTATATTCGTATCTGCCGCGTTTGGCACGGTTGCCTCGCTCAGTCAGAGGTTCAACGACCTGCGAAAAGACGAGCTCAAAATCGGTCATTCCGAGGCGGCTGAGAAGCTTATCCGACAGGCGGCGCGCATCGTCGGGAGAGATATTGCAGCCCTTTGCCCACCCGGGTTTCAAAGCGGTCGGATGGTTTGACGCGCTCAGGACTTCGGACACGCCGAAATAAAATCCGCCCGGAAGCAAACCGGCAGACGGATTGTCCTCCGCCGTTTTCTCCGAACCGGGATTGAACATCGGGTCATCGCCGGAGAAGAACAGATCTTCAAGCTCAAATAAGTCGAAGAAGCGGTACTGCGCGGAATATGTCCGTATATCTCCGGTTATCTTCGGCACTTTTATATCGGCGTCGATATGCACGGTTATGCCGCCGGACGAAATGTCGCGCTTGAGATGCTCGGATTCGGCGAGAGTCGGCACGCCCTCTCCGCTCCTGCCGTTATCGACGGGAGCGTTCACGAGGGACTCGACGAGCAAGTCGTTTGAGCTTTTTGCTCGCAGGACATTTCCGTCCATGACAGACTCGGGCGTTTTTTGGCAGGCTGTAAGCAGCAATATAGAAAAAGCAAGAAAAATCAAAGCAGATTTTTTCACAAAAAATATCCCCTTTCCCGCCGCCGAAAGCGGCTCTTAACAGGATAAAATCCGGGCGAAAAATCCCGACGAAAATAGTTTTTGGGAAGTCTTGACATTTTATATTATACACCGAGAAAATACATTTGTCAAATTTAGCATAATAGCGCATAAAAGTGCGATTATCAAAAAATTATGTTGATTTCCGACGCGCGATATGATATGTTTAAATTATCACAGCACAGCTGATATATTCAAGCTATATCAGCTATAAGGACGGGAAAAATCACAATGTACGAAAACATCAAGCTTTTTCAGCACGACGGCGAGTGTCCGCTGGGCATACATTTTGTCGGCGAGACGCTCTGCGACGAGAAATACTGCATCGAACGCAGAAACAGCGACATCGCCTCGTTCGAATACATCGCCGACGGGCACGGCACGCTCGAAATAAACGGGCAGATTCTGCACCCGAAAAAGGGCGACATATTCATGATAACCGAGGGCAGCGACCACCGCTACTACTCCCAGCGCGACGACGGCTGGCACAAGTTTTTCATCGGCTTTTACGGTCCCGTAGTCGACGAGCTGATAAACTGTTATCTGCCGCAGAACACTTTTCTTTTCGAGGGCTGCTTTGCCGACAGCATTTTTCAGCACATTTTCGACATCGCTTTCAACGGCGACGACATTCAGCAGGTGCGCTCGATGCTCGCCGTCGAGGTGTTTCGCCTGTTCAATCACATAAGGGATCACCAAAAAATAGAAAGCGAGGATCTGGCGGACAGGATAAAGCGCAATATCGACAACCGCATCACGCAGAATCTGAGCCTCGACGGACTCTGCGCCGATATGAATTATTCAAAAAATCATCTGATAAACATCTTCTCAGAAAAGTACGGAATAACGCCGTATCAATACTACATCAACTGCCGCATACAGATTGCAAAAGACTACCTTGCAACCACAAATATGCCAATAAGCGAGATTGCAAGCGTACTTTCATACTCCGATCAGCAATATTTTTCATATTCATTCAAGAAGGAGACCGGCTGCTCGCCGAAGAAATACCGCGAGCTGATGCGCTGTGATATTTCGTAAGTTTTGTTGGATATATTCTGATGATAACAGAATAGAAATATGATATTCTATATGTTGATAATTGTTTCTCAAAAAGCAGGTGACTTATGAAAGACTTCAGCTTTTATCTTGTGACCGATCCGCACTATTACGACAGCTCGTTCAAGCGCACCGGAAGCGCATATGAAAAGCGAAGCAAGACGGATCAGAAATGCGTGGCGGAGACCCCAGCCATTATCGACGCCGGCTTCGAGCAGATAGCGAGCGACAAAAGCACGGATATAGTGCTCATCCCGGGCGACCTTGTCTACCGCGGCGAATATCAGAGCCATGTCGGATTCCGCGAGAAGCTCTATAAGCTGCGCGACAGCGGGAAGAAAATATATCTCATCACCGCGCGTCACGACTACGCCGAAGACCCCGTTGAGTTCGACGGCGACAAAACTATCCCCGTCAAGGGCATGGAGCGCGAGGAGCTGCGCGATTTTTACCGCGAGTTCGGATTCGACGGCGCGATAAGCGAACATAGGGAGAGCATGTCATACGTGACGCAGCTGGCGGACGGGATTCGCCTGCTGGCGCTCAACTGCGACGGCGACTGCAAGGACTTCAAGGGCATCTGGGACGACCAGATGAACTGGGCGCTTGAGCAGATAAAGGACGCGCACGAGAGCAGGATATCGTTCAACTCATTCGGCGGCGTTAAATCGCTCACGGTCGGCGGCAGAGAGATAATCGCCGAAAATGATTCACCGTGCATCACATATGACTCATACGGCGCGGACGACTACAACTACTGGTTCACGTACTACAGCCGCGACCTCGACAAAACCGCACATTGGGCTTTTGCCGATTTCGGAAAGCCGAATATAGATAAAATCGCCGGCAAATATAAACAGGGCAGATTCGCCTATAAGCTCGAAAATCTTACAGTCTCGCAGGAGTATAATAGATTCTCCGCCCTCGCGGAGCTTCATATCGACGGGTATTTCTATGAAAATCTCGGCGCGCCGCAGGTGTTTCAGATAAAATATACGCTCGAAAGCAATAGACTCACCGCAGAGCTTCTTTGGCAAAACAAGCCCGCGAACCGCCTGCCCGAGAGCATCATGTTTCATGTCTATCCAAGAAGCGAAAAGGTCTCGTTCACGAAGCTCGGCAGAAAAATCGACCCGTTTGATATTGTCAGAAACGGGAACCGCAACATTGCGGCGGTCGAAAACATTGAGCTTGACGGGGTGAAAATAACAAATCTCCACTCCCCGCTCGTCGGCATAGGCAAGGGCAAAATTCTGCACTTCGACAATGAATATTCCCCTCTTTCGGACGGGATAGCCTATGTTCTCTACGACAACATATGGGGCACGAACTTCCCGCTCTAGTACAGCGACAACGCCTATTTTAAATATGATATAGAGTTTTAAGCCGGATAAAAGCGGTGCCGAAAAAAATCGGCGCCGCTTTGCTTTATATTATGTTTCAGCGATTTTTCTTTTTGTATCCGCAGTCGCAGTAAGGACCGCCGGAGGCTAAAGTATACTCGCGCACGAACTCCGACGCGCCGCCCGCATCGCTCATCGCATAATCGAGACGGCACAGTGCGGGCGTCAGGTCATAGAGCCCGAGTTCTTTCGTCAGCGTGCAGATTCCGCACTTTGTGAACCGCGCCTCATACCCGCTCCCGTCGGGATATTCGTAATAATCCATGTTCCACGAATACGGGTTTCTGTCCGCCGCCTTTAGCTTTTCCGTTGCCTTCATGGAGCTGATATCCTTTTCGGTGAACTTGTTCTTTCCGCCCTTGCGGCAAAACCAGCACATTGCGGGGGTCATCATCGCACTGCTGTAATATTCTGTCAGCCGCTCGACATCCGGGCGTTCGGGCATACTCAAAATGACCGCGCAGAGCATGGCGCAGTTGACTATATTCATCTTGAAGCGATCCTCTTTTTCAAACTCGGGGAGCTTCGATATTATCTCGGCGTATTTTGGCTTCGCCTTTTTCATGACAGCCGCCGCGGCAGTCTCGTCATAGCCGAACACGGTGACGAGCTTATCGCGAAACGAACCTGAAAACAAAGCCCACATGCCCCACGGCATTCCTGCATATTTCATCACGCGTTCCTCCATTCGGAAATCGTTTTTCTCATGCGGCGGTCGATATCGAGGCGGGTCTCTTGGCATTCTTTCGCATACGCCTTGGAATTCGGGAACGCAATTTTGACAAAGAGCGACGAACCCACGGGAAGCATGGTTTTTATCATACCCTCGGGGAAAACAAAGTGGGTGCCGTGCTCATAGACCGCCGCTTCAACGTCGCAGTCGTGCGGCTTTTCGGCGAGCCGATTTTCCATGCGGTGTATGTACTTCGCCGCGTCCCACAATAAATCGTCCTGCGCGCCGATAAGCAGGAGCTTTCCATGAATATTTTCGATTTTTATAAACTCATCTTCGGTAATCGGATGCGCTTTCTCGGAATCGTCAAAGAGCTTGCGCGAGGCTATCATGCTGCCGGTCTGTTTGGTCTCTTCGGCGATGACCTGCCAATACTGCGGGTGCTGATAGCAAAACGGCATATAGGCAAGCGGCTTGCCGTGATAAGAGAAGAGCGACTCCCCGTCAATCGGCCACTCCTTGCAGCCGTCCTTCTTGCCCTGCATAAAGCCCTGCCACACAAAGTCGCTCGGCGTCATGGCGACGGTCAGCGTGATATCGGAAAACATCGACGCCGCAGTAAGCGCGAGCGTTCCCGTTGTGGACGCGCCCGCGATGCCTATTTTTCGATTTTCGTGGGCTTTCAGCCACGCAATCGCCGACTCGATGCGCTCCAGGGGATAGTTATGATGCCCGTAGTCCTTTTTCCCTGGCGACATCGTCATAACATTAATGCCCAGCTTCAGCAGCCATTTGACTGCGGAGCGCGCCATATAGTCCTCGGGGTCGTCGCCGAGCATGGCGATAAGCGCGCAGTCGGAGCCGCCCTCGCACTCCCAATATGCGCCGTAAAATCCGTCCGTTTCGATATCAAAATGAATGCTTTTCATATTTTACCTCCGAAGCCTATTTTCACTATCTGCATCTTCATCATGCTGTCCCCGACCTTTGACAGGAAGCGGAAAAAGCCGCTGACGGACGGGTCGCGAAGGTCATTGTAGCCGAGCATATAGCCGCGGCTTGAGACTGCGATATTTTTGCCCCATGCGGAAAGCTCGCTTTTTGCGTCCGAGACCGCGAAATACGCACCCACATCCTTGATTTTCGCACTCTTGAGCCAGGTCTTTGCAATCATCTTTACTGCTGTCCGGTTCGCCGCGTCAAACACCAGCACGCCACCGGGGAAAGCGTCAGCCATTGCCTGCACCAGTGCCCTGACCTGCTCCGTCAGGAAATAATAGAACACTCCGGAGGCAAAGAATATCGCCCCGCCTGATGCGTCGATTTTTGCAAACCATTCGGTATCATTCAAATCGCAGGGGATATTTTTCTCGCGGTCTCCGGCGGGCAGCAAATTGTTGCGCACGTCGATAACATCCGGAAAGTCCAGATTGTAGATTTTGCAGCTTCCGTTATCGCAGCTTCTTCCGGTGCTGTCCAGCCCACAGCCCAAATTGACTACTGCGGCTTTGGGGTGATTTTTCAAATAGTCCCGTATCTCGAAGGCGAGATCATTCTGCCGCATGGCAACCTCCAATGAGCCGAAACGCTGCATCAGGCTTCTGGAGTTTTTCTCTGCATCCGAAAAGTCGTAGTCGATTTCGCTGATTAAACGAATCGCCGTCTCATCACGATAGAGATTCGGATACAGCTCCGAGCATACCTTTCTGGCATACAGCGGAATAATCAGTGTCTCCTGCACGGTGTTTTTCTCGATTTTATATTTCATCTTCACTCCTCACTTTCTCAAAAACGGAAGCTCAGGCAAAATTCCCCGCTCCGATATTGACATCAGCATATCCGCAAAGCCTTTCGGGTCGCGTATCTGATATTGCATATGGTTATATCCCTCGAACACTGGGAACTGCGCTCTTGCGTAAGCTTTCATGACGGCGTCGCGGTATTTGTAATGCTCCTCTGCGCTGCCGAATTCAAAATATATGCGGCTCTGAAGCTCCGGCGGCAGGGAGGAAAACGGCTTATCTTCGAGGCTGTCCGCAAGCTGGCGGCGTATATTGCCATAGGTCAGCTGCCTGCCCGCGTCGATAAAATAGGGCTTTATAGAGTCGTCATCGCACCACATTATCTTTTTCAGCGTGCCGCCCTTTGACCAATATAGGCTTTTTATCGCGAGATACAAAAACGGAACCATTATCCGGCGGGTGCTTTTGCCGATCTGCGCGAACTGGCCGCCATCGAAAAAGACATGCTCAATCGGCAGCTTTGTCTGCGAAATGAATGCCATAGCGAGATCTGCGCCGATCGAAGAGGCGACTATCATCGCGAGTTTTTTGACCCCGTGTTTTTTAAGAAAGTCCTCAATTTGTTTTATCTCGTCCGCCTTGCTGATGTATTTCTGTCCGCTGCAATAAACGGTAGAGGTCGGCATGATGCAAAAATACTTGCTTTGCATATTCTTGGCGACGGGCTCGCTGCTCGCGCCGGTCACGCCCATGGCGTGAAAGAACAGCACTGCGGGATTCTCTTCGCTTCCCAATGTTTTGAACAACATTTCAAATCACCTCACAAGTTCGGCTATCAAATTAAATACCGTCATTTGTTTCTCCTATAGCCCGCCTCGTCGCGGTATTCGGGGTGGGCATTCAGATATTCGTCCCCGCTGCAGCAGATGGTGTAGTCGCATTTGCAGCCGTTTGAGCAGGTCGTCGTTCTGACGAGCCGCGCGCCTATGAGCTCCATGCCCTCATAATCGGGGTTGCAGAGCGCGGGCATAACCTCGAGCAGGTTGTGTTTCTTGGCGAACTCCGCGGTCGGGCACTCGGTGAATTCATAATATATCGGTTTATTCTCTTCAAACGGCGCTACATACATCTTGAAGTCGCCCCATTTGTCGCACTGCTTTTTCGCGTTTAAGAATGCTCGGTGCATCAGCTTTTTGACTATCGGCTTGTTCGCGTCGATGAAAGTCATCTTACGAAACGCAGTCAAAAACAAGTTGCCCTCCATCTCCTCTATCTCGTCAAGGCTCGTCACATCTTTGCAGACGACATAATACGCCATGAGGGCTATGCAGTCATATGTACCGCCGCGTCCGTTGTGGAAATTCTTCTTCCCGCCAAGATCGGTGCGCCAATCGGAGAGGAACTCGACATATTTTTTCTGCACCTCTTCCCACACGCTTTCGCGCCTGTTCTCGGGATAGTGCAGGACTATTTTCGCCTGTATCTGCTTTTTGCACTGCTTTGAATAGAGCACGTGGCAGCTTCGGTCAAATTGCAGTTCGCTGTCTTTCATCTTTTCACACCTCCGTATTGCTCTTGATGCACTCGACATATGTCAGCGGAAACGACGCTCTGAGCAGCGCATATTTCTGCACCGTCCAGCCGTTATCGCGCAGGAACGAGAGATACCCGTCGTCGGACCACTTGCTGTGCAGTGGGAACCCGGCGAGCTTCATGAAAAACGCTTTCAGCTTTCCGCGCGCGTCGTTGCCCGCGTGGGTGAAGGTCGGGGCTATCAATATTCCGCCGTCTTTCAGGACTCGCCTTATCTCACTCAGCGCCCTTTCAGGCTCGGGGACTATATGCAGGGCGTTCGCGACTATGACCGCGTCGAATGCGCCGTCGGGATAAGACAGCGCGAACATATCCTGCACCGAAAAATGTATATTGCCGCAGCTGTTCCCCCGCTCCGCCTGTTCAATCATCTCAGGCGAGAGGTCGGTCGCCTCTATCATTTTCGCCGAGTCTGCGATATTCTTCGCTATCATACCCGTACCCGTCGCAAGTTCGAGAACGGTTTTATCTTTCACGGCGGGGCGCAGCAGCGCATACATCTGCTCATATGCCGCCGCGTCCTTTTTCATGAACACATCGTAGAAGCGGGCGTTGCGATCCCAAAAGTTTTTCATTCGTATCACCTCGTTTTTAGTTAGCAAAAGCTAACTTGAAGCTTTTCAGAAAGCCGCTTTTTAAAAGCAGCTCTCGATATCTGTCGTTATATTAGCACGATTTTCAAAAATAATCAATAGGTTTTATGCGGTATTACGGTTCTTCGCTAAACAGCTTATACAGCTTCATTCTCTGTTCATAATTCAGTCCGTTAAGAGCACGTGAAATCTTTTCGATACCTGATGAAGAAAAGTTTTCGCTCGGCACAAAAGCCTTTATTTCAGCCATCTGGTCAAGCATCCTATCCGGCATACCGTCTTTCATGCCGCCCTTGAAATAATATTTTTCAAACTTCGCCGTTTTTCCGTCTGTAAATGTCAGCTTTATTCCAAAGACGGACTCTCTTATACGTTGCGCCGACAAAATGCTGATCCACCGTTCCGGATCCCTTGCGTATATCTCAACCTTTTCTATATCCTGCGGGTCGTACACTGCTGTGCAGTTTCCAAACGGGCTGTAAAACTTAACGGAATTTTCACAGGTCAGACTCTTGCGCCAGCAAATTCCAAGAAGCATCGGCAGCAGCATAGCGACAACAAGAATAATAACTATGACTCGCCGACCGGAAATATTGAATCGCGCTCTCGAATTGCCGTGCAGCTTACGGCCGCTCTTTTTCATAGGCACAGCGTAGGTCACGCTGTTCTTTGTTTTTCTATGTTCGCCTGCCCTTACTAAGGATATGACAATCCACAGAATTATCAGACCCAGTAAAAGAATTCCTATGTAAAAGCTCGAAATCACGGGAGAAAAGGCGGTAACATCCGCATCGGCAAAGGCTATCTTTTCACGCAGGATAATCCACGGAATATTAAAAAGTAAGGCAACCGCAATTTCCACAAGTAAAAATATAACAAGCCCAATCCAACCGCCTTTTTCTGTTTTACCGTTTGATGATTTCATGTGCTTGCCTCCTGAAATGTTAATACAACATTCTTTGTTAATATATCCCTATTCCCGCAATATGCGGCTCTTTGCGGCACTCGTATATATGGATTTTGAGCTCCGCGCAGTTTCTTATCCCGCGCTTCAGGCGGCATATTTTTTTATAGCCGACGGTCGTGCCGCTGTATACGGTTCTGTTTCCGGCGGTTATATGGAATTTTTCGATGCGCTGGCTCTTCGTGATATTCTCGGATATCACTACTGTCTTAACTTTATGCGGTTTTATCGAGACGGTGAAAATATTTCCGTCGCTCTCGGTTTTCAGTATTTCCGCCTTGTTTTAAAAGCACTTTTCGATTCTCTTCCGCGCTTTTACGAGGCGGTTTATGAACCTGTCGGGCAGCTCGCCGCGATTGTTCGGCGGGATATTCACAAGGAGCATCGCGTTGCCACCAACAGAGTTATAATAGCACTTCGTGAGGTTCGAGACGGTGCGGGTGAAGAATATCTCAAACAGCGGACGCCAGAACCAGCCGAAATATGTGACCGGGATATCCATCTCCGCAGGATACCACCAAAGCTCCTCGCCGACAAGCTGTTCGCGCTCGCCGAGCGACTTGTCGGTGTTCGACAGCTTTCTGAGCATAACCGTTGCGCCACTCTCTGCGGGTGAATGTGTTGAGTCCGAAATGGATGAAATTATAATAGCCCATGCGCTGGAGCTCTATCTGACGCTCGGACGGCACAATTGAAGTTATGCGGTCGAGGAACTCCGCGCTGTTGATATTCTCTGTCATGACAATATTCCTTTCGGATTCATCTGACGTTTATATTATTGCAGTTCTGCGTCTTTATCTTCTCGCCGGAAAACTCATTGTTCTCGACCAGTATATCATCTGTCGCCTTCGCGCTGATGCAGCAGCCCTTATATGACTTGAACTCATTGCCGATTATCTTTATGTTCTTATGCACCGCGCCCTCGTATCGGCTGTTTTCGGGCTTGATGAGAATAGGCGTTTCGCCGCAATAGTCGAAGACATTGTTCTCTATCGTCACATCGCGGCACATCCCGCTCTCGTACCAGTTTTTCGCGTCGTCGGAGAGAAGTATGCCGCTCATGGTCGTGCTGACAAAATGATTGTTTTTGACATTTACCTTGCCGCGCGTGGTGATAAGCAGTCCGCGCGTGATGATGCGGGTCACTTTGTTGCCGACGAAATCAAGATCCGGACACGCGCTGATATCCTCTATTGCCATACCGACCTGTGCGCCGTCAGCAGAGCTCAGGGTCAGTTTGATATCATAGTTGTTGACAAGCTCACTTTTTTCGATAACCGCCTGCCATTTTTCGAGCATTGTGTCGGGGTTGATAAACGCGACGGTGTCGCCGACTCTCAGAGGATCAAACCCGTAGGTCTGCGGATGCATGAAGCGGACGGTCATATCTCTGCCGCTGATGTCAACTATTTTAAAATGCACGCCGTGGACATTGAGACAATCGTCGCCCGCGCCGCTGAAATAGCTGTTTTTAACGATCATCTGACCGCGGCACATGCAAAGCTGGATAAAATCGGCAACGGAAGCCAAAAGCCTTGCAGAGCCCTGCTCGGGCGAAAAATCGACGCTGTCAACGGTCAGATTTTCGCTGTCCTGCGCGACAAGAGCTAAAGAATAATTGAACCTCTGCTTTATGTTTTCAAGCGTTATGTTTTCGCTTCTGTTTATGAATATCCCGGCGAACTGACGGCGGACATCGTAATAATAGAACCTGTCGCTGAGAGTAAAGCGCGAGGTGTTCAGATATTTCGTGCGAATAACGCCGCCGCCCATATCGCGCACGCTGAGCGATGAGAACAGCGGATGCATAACGCGCTTGACCTTTTCGGGCGTTTTCTCGCGGATGAGCCCTATCCATCCGGCATTGACAGAGCTCATATCGCAGCAGTTCTTATACCCGTGACCCGAAAAAACAAGCTTGCCGTTTTCAATCGAAAAGCTGCTGTCGCTGTCGATTTTGAAATCTACGCTGAACGCGCTCTTTCTAACGACCGAAAACTCATGCATATCCGGGTGGGCGTGGCGTATCTCGAGATTGCGCAGAGTTATATTCCGGCAGTCTTCAACGGCTATATTTGTCACCTTGCCGTCTATTACAAAAACAGAGTCCCCGCCGTCGAAAACAAGATTCGATATGCCGCCGAAATAGAACGGAACGGCGTTGAGATGCGGCGTTTCGTCGGGCGAAAACTCCTTCTCCCCCGCGGTGTTGGTGATAACGAGCATATATTCCTTGCAGCGCTCGCTGTCGATATAATAAGTGCCGCTGTCGAACACGGCGGTTTTCTCCCCGTCCTCGTCTTTCAAAGCCGATATAAACTCTGCGAGTTTCTCTGAAATATCCTCATTCGGGACTATGCCGAAGTCGGCAGCGTTAAATATTTTCATGGCTGTCCTCCAAAAATTTTCCGGTCATGATGTGTCTATTCTATCAGATTGCACGGCTAAAAAGCAAGACGGAAAGACGAAAGAGCGTCCTCTTTTCGGAGAACGCTCTTTGATGCAATTTCACTGCGCTATGCCGGGATATCTTCCAAAAGACTCTCAAGCGCATCTTTTACAAACCCGACCGACTCCTTGTGATACTGCGCCTGCAGGTCTTTGCGGAAGCACGAAATATCCGCATCGCCGCAAATGGCGTGAAGCTGTTGAACGGCGGCGTTTCTCACATAACAGTCCTCGGAGGATATGTATGATTTTATTTTATTCGCCGCATCGGCTTCACCCAATGCATACAGCGAACAAGCCAATACCGCTCCCGCCCGATCTGATTTTTCGTCTTTACAAGCAGACAGAAGCAGAGCGCGCACCTCGCTCTTATAAGCTGTCGGATTCATTGACGCGGTGTCGTACAGTGACGAATACACATATTCGCGGACAAGTTCCGAGCTGTCGGAAATATGCTTTTCAAGCCCGTTTATCGCCTCGCGGCTGTCGGTTCCGCTCAGAGAATCGCAGGCATTGACCCTCACGAGCTCATCCCGGTCATTCAGAAGACGCAGCAAAATATCGGTATATTCGCCGCGCGCACCGCCCAGCACCTGCGCGACCCTGTTGCGAATTTCAGGATTTCGATCGCGCGAGAGCCTTTCGAGTTCCGGGTATACGGAGCTGTCAATATCTGTACCCTCAAGGTCGTTTAGAAAGTCTATCTTTTTGTCGGTTGCAGTTTGCATGGTTTAGAGTTCCTTATAATCAAATATATTATTGTTTTACACCGTCAGCGCACGGCCTGTGGTTTTGAGAGCGGACTTGTTGAGTTCATCGTTATCGAGCACAAGCTCGCCGTTGATGAACACTTTCTTTATGCCGAAAGACTTCGTCTGATCGGGCGTTGCGTTCTTCGTCTCGTCCTCATCGAACACGGTAAAATCGGCGAAATAGCCGGGCTTTACATATCCGCGGTCTTTGAGCATGAATCTGTCGGCGGTCGCGCCGGTCATGCGGCGGACGGTGTTGGGCAGAGTGTCGCCCGTACCTCTGAGAGAATCGCGCAGGAACTTCGGATAGCAGTCATAGATAGCTGGGTTCTGAACGCCGAAATCCTCGACCCACGCATCGGTCATGTAGAGGCAGTTGGGGTTATGCTCGAACTCGCGGATTATCTCCGGAGTGCTGTACGGTCCCATATTGACCCTGCCCTTGAAGTCGCTCTCCTCGCAGAGCTGGAGATACATATCGAGATCCGATTTTCCGTTCTCCTTTGCTATCTCGTGGACGGTCTTGCCCTCGTATTTCTCATATCCCGGACCGATATACGCTATCTGAATATCCTTGAAGCCGAATCCGAGAAGTATGCTCGTCGCCTTGATGAGCACGCTGAGTTTGAGCTTGTTGAGCGGCTTTTTACGCTCCTCTTTGCTCATTCCCTGATACCACACGGGGAGCACGACCGTTATGACGGACACGCCCAGAGTTTCGTTATATATATCGAACATCGCATCGACGCCGTTTTCGCGCAGGCTGTTCTGAATGGCGACGAACTCATCCTTGTCGCCGAACGACTGGCGGCCGACAAATATCGCGTGCGAATGCTGGAGCTTGAGGTTCGTACCCTTTGATATTTCAACGAGCTCATCCTCGGCTCTGAGCAGATGCGAGCGACCGAAAAGCGAATCGTAGGACATCGAGACTTTGCTCTCCGCCCTCGGATGGACGGTGAGCGGCTTATTGTATTTGCAGCAGAGCTTGACGACTTTTTTGAGCTCCTCTGTGTCGGCGTAGAGCCCCGGCTCATACATCAGACCGAGCGAGACGCCCGCCGCGCCGTCGCGCAGGTTATCTTCGAGGATGCCGAGCATTTTCTCCTCCTCCTGCGCCGAGAGCTTTCTGTTTTCATATCCCGAAACAGACGCGCGCGCCGAGCAATGGCCCACGAGCGTTGCGATATTGCAGGGCATATTTCTGTCTATAGCGGCGTTGAATTCTTTTATCGAGCCGTATTTCCCGGTAGTGCCATTGAAGAAGAAAAGGCCGCCGCCTATCTTGTCTTTATAAGGCGTATCATCGTCAAAGCCGATGGCGGAAAGACCGCAGTTCCCGGTCACGAATGTGGTTATGCCCTGGCGGATAAACGGCTCAAAATATTTGAGCGGCTCCGTCTTTATGGCGAACCAGTCATTGTGGGAATGGGGATCGATAAAGCCGGAGGCAAGCGACCTGCCCTCGAGGTCGATAACGCTGTCGGCGCGGCTCTCGTCAACATCGCCCACTTCAATTATTCTGTCTCCCTCGAACAGTACGCTGCCGTTCACGGCGTCGCTGCCCGTTCCGTCATAGATCCTGCAGTTTTTAAGTAATGTTGCCATAAACTCCACCTCTTCCTTTATATTTGAATAAAAATAGCTTCGGAAATTCAGCCCTCTGCGGGCTTATAATGGCTCACATTCGCGTTGATGAGCTTATCGTAATCGACGACATGGAACAGCGATCCGTCCTCCATGGGATAAACGCAGACATCCTCCGCCTCGTTGTCATAGTTCGGGCAATATCTTGTGAATTCCACGCGAACCGAGCCGGTATTCGGATCGACCGCGATTATCTGCTCCCGAGTGCTGTTCGCCGCGTCATAGGAGAGATAAAGCACGCCGTTATAGACCGAGCCGCCCTGTATTCTGTCGAGCTTCTCTTCGAGCGGTATCGCGCGCAGGAAAGTCATTGTTTCGAGGTCATATTGGAGTATCTCGCCGACATTGTGGAACTGCGAAGTGTAAAGATATCCGTTTTCCCTGTCTATCGCGCACCACGGGATGCCGTCGGTCAGGTACTCGCTCGACATATCATAATATATACCGGTATATTTGAGCGTTTTGCAGTCATAGAGCAGGATAAAATTATACAGATACTTTCCATCAACCTTGCCCTCGACGGGCGCGTATATATAGCCGTTGGCGCAGTCGATGCCGCCGATATGATTACTGCCGTACTTCTCGGTGAACTCTTTGGGCACAGCATTTGTCCTGACTCTCAGGCAGTTCATCTCCTTGTCGAACTTCGAGAGCCCCGTGAAATTTACCGCAGTTATCGCGCCGGAGCAGTAGAAATTCTCGCCGTCATAGCATATCCCCTGCGCGGCATAGAGCGACAGCACGGAATTGAGCTTATCGGTTCGCACGACTGTATAACCGCCGTCGGTTTTTATCGAGCCGAAACCAAGAAGATAGGAGAATATCATAACGGCAGACATGAGAAAAGACAAGATTTTTGACATAGCGCGCCTCCCGATTTTCGCAATATATACATTATATCGCAAATATTAAATAAATTTTTATCTAATATTTACAATAGCATATTCATTGATAAAAGTCAATATGCGTTGAAGGGCAGGCAGTATTGCGGAAATCGGAATAACAAAGCAAAACTCCCGCGCTGACGCACAGGAGTTTTGTGAATGGGTTATAAAAAAGATATTCTTTCAAATTTACTGTATGTTTTTGAACCCTCGCATTATTTTTATTATTAGAAATATATCAAGAGGGCGTTTCATCTTGTCAGCTCAGTGTGTTACCGTTATTGAATTTAGCCGTGCAATTTTAATTTTACTCACTTTTTACTGCACTTTAGCATCAGAAATCGAATCAGCCACTCCTTTATATTATTTCAATGCTATTCCAAGTTGTGTTGCTAAAGTTTCAAGGTAATCGATATGGCAGCGATTCGCACAATAAGTAACAACATATCCGTCATTGTCTGCTATGATTGTTTCTGTTTTTCCCGTTTTTGTATTACGGTAGACCATTCTCTCACCCTTATGCAAATAAGTCTCTATTCCATTTTCAACATCCACGTTATATTCGTTAAGTGCATTTTGATAGTATTTGTTAAACAGCTCACTTGCCTTTTCAATATCACCGCTTCTACCATAAATCATTGCTTCTTCAAGAGTAATTAAGCGATTCCCGAGTTGATCAAAGGACGGATAGTTTGCTCGATACAGCAAGATAGATTTGCGGCTATTTAGAACATCAAAAACAGGAATTACATATTTTTTAATTCGCTCAATAATGTCTGTCGCTATCATTTTGGGACTTTTTCGCAAGTCATAAAATGTATCTTCGCCATCTATTAAAAAGCCAAGGCGAGTTCGTATATTACATTCGTATTCGTGATAATATTTTTTCATCGGTTCTGAAATTTTAAATTTCTTTTCTGCACATTCCGGAACACGAATGCCAATATTAATCCACAGTTTTTCACGAACGCCTTTCTGCGGGCACCCATTCTGAAAATGAATTACTTGCGAAATATCTTCCTCAACAAATCGATGCATTGTTCTGCCGAATTTATGAAAGCCTAAAGGTTTTAGGTATTCGTATACGACCTCTTGAATTGTATCTACGCACTCCGTTGAGGACATCTTTTTTCTCCTTAAGGGATGTAACATTAAATCACCGCATTTCAGCATGTTATAACACTAAATCAAAGGTTGAAAAGCTTTGGAGAGCATTCCGCCGCCGTCGGTCTGAGATTATTATAACACATTTGCGTATTACTTCCAATTTCTACGGAAAATATTACAAAATTGTTTTATAGAATTTAACATAATTCAACTTATAAATTTGCTATCAATTTCCAAAAAGAAAATGCGGCTTCAAAAGCCGCATGAATACTGAATTCTATAAAAAACACCATTTAACTTAAGGGTTCAGATTTCAATGGTGTCTTCACGGAAGGACTTGAAGTTGCTTTACAATCCCTCTTATGGTTTCCAAAATTTATTTCGCCTTGGAGCGGCGATAAATTTTGACCGCTACGCCAACGCAAACCACCCTCATCCACCACTGACGGCACGGCGGCTCGCCCCGGCACGCTCCGCGCTTCTGGTTCAAAACACTTAATC
>OJAW01000396.1_pt1 | contig 32052 bp, 35 predicted proteins | sample 1589151 | NCBI WGS metagenome assembly OJAW01 (sample SAMN03283290) | human gut metagenome | biome: human-associated habitat; material: feces | host: Homo sapiens | place: Peru | collected 2012
AACTCTCCATTGTCAGAAAGTTTATGTCCATCGATTATTTAGGGCTAACTAAATAATCTGCTCGACTTCGTTTTACTAGCTTTCGCTATCATTTTGTCTTGTGAATCATTTTCGAAATCAACAAGTTTATTTTGTTTGTAATATTTTCATATTACTCACACTCGTTTTCAGCTATTCTATTTTCAATGTCCGATTTATTTCTTGACTCCAACGCTTTACAATCTTCTAGATTGCTTCGCTATCGGGGTAATTATTTCGTTCTTTGCGAACTTTTTCATCATATCACTTGAATTCTTATTGTCAAGTGGTTTGAAAATAAATTTTAAAAACTTTTAAATAATTGCTATTTATATTCTTTTTAAAATTCGCTTCCGTCTTTCGACGTCTTTAAGTGTAAAACAAACAATTTTAAAAATCAACCCCTTTGTCCAATATTTTTTAAATTAATTTAATATTTTTTAATATAACAGCCAAAAGTATTGTTATATCTAGGTTTTACCGTTTACTATTGGGGCAATTTTTGATATTTTAGGATAATTTTAGAAAAATTTTTCTAATTAATATTATTTTTTTAATTTCTTTATAGCTTTATCTATATGTCTTACATTAAGACCATATACTTCATTATTTATATTAGTTTTAATTAATTTATCTTTATATAATTCTAAACCTACTTCTTCATCATCAATAATAATATAATTATCTACATTATTATTATTTTCTAACCACATTTTAATTTCATTACCCCTAATTCTATTATTATCATATGGAGTAATATCATATATAGATAAATTATGTCTATTAAAAGAATTAATAATATCTTTACCTATACCATTCAAAGGAATTAATTTATTATCATGTTTAATAAAATTAAGTCTATTAGAACTAGTTAAAACTATTTTAGCATCAGTTAACTTAACTATTTCTAATAAATATAATAATCTAACTTCATCAATTGGATAAATTCTATCCCTATTTAATTCTTTTGATCTATAATACTCTTTTTTAAAAGATTCATTAGTATTAAGTACACCATCTATATCTAAAAATATTATATTCATTATACCCTCCAAATAAATATTATCATATTTAATATTAAAGTACAAGTAAAATAATAATATTTTTTATAACTCTAAATATTATATTTATTTTTTATCTATTATATAATAATTATTTTAAAAAAATTGCAACATAATGTTGCAATTTTAATTCCTCCATTCATCGTTATTGATTATATATAATTTTTGTTACTAAATAAATATTATCATATTTAATATTAAAGTACAAGCAAAACAATAATAAATACATAAAATAAAATATATTTATGGAGGTATTATGTATAAATTAAAAGATTATATAAAATTAATTAGATATACTTGTATAATAGATAATATAATGTATTTTTATTTTATTAGAATAATCGTATTAATATTATTAAATAAAAATATAGTTAATTGGATATCAGTATCTATTCCTATTGTATTAGAATTATCTAGATTATTATCTAGAACTATAAATAAAGTATTAGATTTTTCTATTAAAATTAATTTTAAAAAATATCATTTAATTTATATAATATCTTTCTCAATAATAAGTATTATTATAACTTTATCAAATAATATAATTTTAATATATTTATTAACTTTTATATTAGGATTACTTACAGGTATAAGAAGAAGTTCAGTATTAAACTTTAATACAAGTAAAAATAATTATGAATCCAAATTATTTATGGAAGAAGAAAGATCACAAGTAATTGGAGCATCCATTGGCCTTATATTAAGTCAATTATTATATGATATAAATTATATTTATTATATATTATTTTATTTAATAATAATATTATTTAGTATATTAATTAATAAATATACTAAAAATATAATAATTAGTTATAATTATGAAAAAAAAGAAAAAAAAATAGATAAAATATTAATTAAAAAAGTAATATTATTTGGTATATTATCTTCATTATGGTATATAGCAATATATTCATATGAAGAATTAGCCCCTTTAGTTAGTAATAAAATAGGATATTTAAATTCTTTATATACAATATTAGAATTTATATTATTATTTATTATTACAGGTAATTTTATAGATAAATTAATTAAAAATAATAAATTAATATTATCTTTAACTATTATTTCATTAATAGATATTACTTCTTTATTAATAGCATCTTTATTATTAAATGTATATGGTTTAGTAATAGCATATATATTAAGTAGTATAGTATCTACTTTAGGAGAACCTATATATGAAAGTATAATAAGTATGTATTCAAATAATAATAAAAACAAATATATTTTAGTAAATAAAATAGTCTATTTAATTAGAACAATATTTACTATAATTAGTTTTATTATTTGTAAATATATAATAACAAATAATATTATATATTTTAGATACCTAGGAATAGTACTAATATTTTTAGTTATTATTATATCTATAATATTAAGAAAAAAATAATTAGAAATATCTAATTACTTTAATATAACTATAGTATTATTATCTAAATTTAAACTATCTATAACACTACATAATTCTTCATAATTTAATTCTTTAATTATAGGAATAATATTATCTATTAATTTATTATCAAATAATATATTATCAATAATCATTTCATTTACTACTTCAATATTATCATATAAAAATAATTCATTACTTATAAGTACTTTTTTCTTTCTCTCAAAGTCATCTTTATTAATTTCTATATTAGATAAAGTTTCTTTAATATTATCTAATAATTCATTATATTTATTAGTTTCGTTAATTAAAGATATTAAAATATGCGTATCACAATTTAATAAATTAAAATATATACTATTAGTAATAATATTATCTTTCTTTAATTTTTCATCTAATAAAGAAGTATCATCAAATAAACAAGCAAATATTATATATAAATATAAACTATATTTTCTCTTATCAATTTTTTTATTAAAAGGAAGTTTAATATTATATGATACCTTAGATATTTCAGTATTAATATTAAGAATGCTTTCTTTTTTTACTACTTCATCATTTTCTTTTATTTTTTTTATCTTAATTTCTTCTTGTTCTTTAAATTCTTTCTTATCTTGATTTTCTTTAATAGCATTAAATACTTCATCAGGATTAAAATTACCAGTAACCACTAAAAACATATTCGAAGGATGATAAAAAGTATTATAGCAAGTATAAAGTATATCTTTATCTATATCAGAAATATCTTTATGAGTACCAATAATACTATCTTTAAAATTGTTATTTGAAAAAATATTTTTTCTTATTTCTTCATATAATTTATCCGCAGGTCTATCGTTACACATATTAATTTCTTCATTTATTATACCTTTTTCTTCTTCAACATTTTCATCAGTAAAATAAGGACTTTGAACAAAATCAAGCAAATAATTAATATTTTTAATTAAATCATTAGAACATTCAAATAAATAAGTAGTATTTTTAAAAGTAGTATATGCATTAGTAACTGCTCCAGTTTCACTAAAGAATTCCATAGGTTGAGGATCATTTTCTTGTTCAAAAACTTTATGTTCTAGAAAATGTGCTACACCATGAGGAACTTTAATCACCTTAGATTCCCCAATAGGAACAAATTCATTATATACTGAACCAAACTTAGTAGTAAAAGTAACATAATTACTATGAAAATTATCTTTATTGTATAAATATACTTCTAATCCATTATCTAACTTATCATAATAAATAATCTCATTAGATTCTTTTAATTTAATCTTCTTCATTATTATCACCTTTTTCTAAAGTTAAAATATTATAAATACTTACTTTTTTACTTACATTTATTATATCTTGTTTAGTTATTTCATTAAATTTTTTAATTCTATCTTCAAAAATTTCTGAATCTACTAATTCCTTAGCATAATATGTATCTATAATAGCATTTGGATTATCCATCGAAGTAGTAATAGAACTAGTAATAGTTTCAATCGAAGATTTAAGTAATTCATCAGGTATTTTACCATTAGATATATTTGTCATAGTTTTTTTAATTAATTTTAAAGCTTTACTTACATTCTCATTACTTATACCAGAATATATTAAAAGTATATTATCATAAGGTTTAACCAAAGAATTAATATAATAACATAAAGAATTATCTCCCCTAACATTAGTAAATAACATTGAAGTAGAAGATCCCCCAAGTATCTCATTATATACTCTTATAGCATAACTTCTTTCTTCTTTAGTTAATCCATTCAAAGAACATAAAATAGTAAGTTGTGTTTGATTAACATCATCATACTCTTTAAAAGTACTAACTCTTTTCTTTTTAGTTAACTCAGGAACTAATAATGAAGATGAAGACTTTTTAAAAGTTTCTATCTTAAAGTTTTCTCTAAATAAATCTTTCATTTTCTCATTATCAAATTCACCAATTACAAAAACATCAATTAAATCATTCTTAAGCATATTTTTATAATATTCATATAATACTTTACCATCTATTTTATCTAATTCATTAATATCACCATATCCATTTTTAGAATATGGCATATCTTTAGTAGTTTCTAATAACTTTAATAAAGCATATTTAGGCTTACTATCTTTTATTGATATAATAGTTTTCTTTAATTTTTCTTTACATTTATTTACAATATCATTATTAAATTCATTATTAATAACATTAGGATTAAAGATTAAACTTAAAAGAAAAAGAATTGATTCTTCATTCATACCACTTTCAGTACATATTTCATTTAAAAATCTTAATTTAAAAGAAATATTAGAATTACTACCAATTCTATTAGTCGAAGAAACTAACTTTAAATCATATAAATCTTCTGTTTCCTTTACTAAATCTCTTTCAGTTTTATAATTCATATTTGAATCTAATAAAACCATTTTTAAAAGATTTCTAATTGTAGTATCATCATTTAATTTTGATCTAAAATCAACTTCCACAGTAATAGTTTTAAATTTATCTATATTTATTAAATGTAAATTATAAGAACCCATAAATAATTTATCATATTTCATTTTAACCAATCCTTTCCCTTTTAATATGTACAATATTTATAATTTTAAACAACAATCTAAAGCTAAAGTTATCATTTTATTTAAATTCTTTTCTCTTTCTTCACTAGATAACTTTTCTTTAAAGCAAAATGAATCAGACACAGTAAGCAAACACGCTGCTCTTTTCTTCAATATATTAGCATTAGTAAATAAAGCAAATGTTTCCATTTCTACTCCTAAAACATTATATTTATTTCTTGTTTTTACATAGTCACCATCTTGTTCATAAAATACATCAGAACAATATATATCGCCTTTAATAACATTAATATTATCATTTTTCGCAGTATTTAATATAACATCATTTAAACTACCCGAAGATTGCATCTTATTATATTTATATCCGTTTTGTACTAAAGCATAAGTTGATTCACTAACAGAGTTATCTACCAATATAATATCATTTAACTTTAAAGCTTCAGAATAAGCACCACAAGATCCAATTCGTATAATATTATCTACATCATAAAATTTAAATAATTCATAAGAATATATTCCTATCGAAGGATTACCCATTCCCGAAGGAAATACTGTAACTTTTTTTCCTTTATAATAACCAGTATAAGCAGTAATTCCTCTAACTAAATTAACTAATTTTGCATTTTCCAAATAATTTCTTGCAATATATTCTGCTCTTTTAGGATCCCCTGGCATAAGAACAGTATTTGCAATATCTTCTTTTTTTGATTCAATATGTACCGTTGACATAACTTCACTCCTTTTTATTCATTAATTATTTTTAAATTTGGCGTTTTTATAGCAAGTCCATTTGCTAAACTCCAAGATTTATCTGTATAAAATTCTTGATGTATTTTCTCACCACTATTTATATTATCATTTAATGTAACAATGTAACTATCATATAATTCACCATTTTTATAAGAAACAATAGTTATTTCTCCTAAATTAACAATATAATCATATTTATTAACAATATCTAAAGATACCTTATTCTTGTTTTCCTCAGTAGAATAAGAAACATTTTCTACAGCAATAATTCCAGATATATTATTAATATCTTCTAACTTTTTATTTGAATTAATAATAATTCCAATTAATAACAACATAAATATTCCAATTACTATTATAACTTTTTTATTCATAAATCCCCCATATATACTATTCACTATCTAATAACTCTAAATTAGGTAATTCAATTTCTAAAGAATATGCATTATCATATTTTTCTTTTTTAGAAAATTCTATTTCATTACTTTTATTTTTTTCAATCGTATCTGAAAGATTAGGATTCAAAGTTCCTAACAAATTATTATCTTTATCATAAACATTAACAATAAATTCACCTAGTTTAACTGTTTTATCATTCTTATTAAACATTTTCATACTAATAATAGTTAAACCATCTTCATATTTATATTTAATATTAGTGAATACTATATTAGATACTTCTTTAGAAGCCAAAAGATTATTAATAGTATTTTCATTATTTATATTATTACTATTCTTGTTAACTAAAAATATAATAATTAAAACACTCAATACTATTCCTATAATTACAATTAATATTTTATATTTTTTTTTCATTAACATCCACTCCTCTATTTTATAAACTCTAATTCAGGTAATTCAATCTTTAATGAATAATTATCTTTATATTCAAAGTCAATTTGAAATTCAGAAACATCAGCCCAATCAGATTTAAAAACATAATCATAATTAAAACTATAAATATCAATTAAATTATTATTTTCATCATAAATGCTAACAGTATAATTATTTAATTTAACACTTTTATTATTATTATTTTTAACTAAAAATTCAAAATTAGTATAATTACCATCAACATAATACTGATAACTAAAATTTGAAAATGTAATATTTGATATATTTATATCATTTATTCCTTTTTCTAAACTATTACTTCTATTTATTTTTAAAAAAGTAAGTAATATCATTAATAATATACAAACAACAAGTATTATAATTAATATTTTCTTTTTATTTTTCATCATATTACCTCTTTTCTAAAGAATAACAACTATTATCATTACTATAAAATTTACCTAATTCACAATAATTTGTACAAGCGTTTTCAGCTTCATTTAATGAATTATACTCTTTATTATCAAGTGGACATTTAAATAAAGTTTTATCACTTACACTTCCAGTTTGCTCTTTAACACAATTATTATTAGCCTCACTTTCAGTAGAGTAATATGAATTAGTTAAACTGCAATAATATCTAGTAAATTGAGATACAGTACCAGTTTTAGTTTCACTACAATCACTATTATAACTAGAAACATACCATCCAAGAGAACAATAATAATTATAATAATCTACATAAGTCTTAGAGCAAGTATTATAACAAGAAACAGTTTCACTAGTAGTACTACCCTTGCTACAAGAACCACCTTGAATTGAAGGAGGGTCACAATGATAACCTTTTTTTGAATATCCTGAACCACATGGTGTACATCCATAATCTGTTGCAGACCAAGTATTTAAAGCCCATTTTCCTGTTGAAGCACAAATATATTCTAAGTTTTTATATCCATCTACAGGACAAGTATCAGTAGTTGTATGTGGTTCACTAGTTATAGTACCAGGTACAACTTTTACACAATTATTAACCGCATCACTATATGAACTATATTCAGTATCATAAAAAGAACATTTGTAATATGTATTATTTGTAACTGTACCAGTTATAGTTTTATTACATTCACTATATGCATCATTATAATTACTGTACTTATTACTATCCAAACTACAATAATATTCAATTCTAGATGTTGGAGTATCATTTTTAGAATCTATTATATTTAAAGTTGATACATGAGTATCAGATTTATTACCTGCTTCATCTTCAACATAAGTTGATACATTTTTATTAGTTACTCTTGTACCTAAACCTAATGAATGTTCTTTTTCTTCTAAATTTTCATCATAATTTATAAAATATTTTAAATTTGAATTACCTGTAACATTATCACTTGAACCATTAGATATAATATTATAATTATTTTTAGAAAGATCTAAAGTTAAACTAGGAGTAGAAGGTTTAGTCTTGTCCATATTATACTCTTTATTAGAATCACTTAAACAATACACTTGATATTTATCTCTATAGTTTTTTATACTAATGCATAGATTTAATTTTTTACCTTCATCCCCTACTTTTACTTGCCAATTATCTCCATTCTTATTTTCTTCCGAAGTAATATTAGCATCCTTAACATTTCCAGAATCATCTTTAATAACATATGAAGTATATTCTTTGTCTATTTGACTTGCATTAGTAACATTTATTCTAACATTAACATCTTTAATATACCATCCAGGATTACCTGTTTCACCAGATACATCAAATTCCATTTTAATATCCGCAAGTTCATCGCAATCAGGACTATTAAACACAATATCTTCACCATTATTTACTTTAGTATTTTTATTTCTTTTTATTTTAACACTAGTATCTCTTGTAACATTTTCTCCATCAATAACAGTATCTAAAATACTATCTTTTAAAAATCCTTTATTAATTAACATACCCACTGTAGTGCAAGAATATTCTTCGTTGGTATTTGAACTATCTATGAACCAATATTTATCCATTGTCTTAAATTCTTCAGTATAACTACGAGCACTTTTAACAATATTTGTAACATTCAAAGTATTACTTTTCTCTTTAGAATTATCTATAATTGCTTTAATAGATATAAATCCAACAGTACCTACTAACGCTACAATAAGTATGGTAACAAGAAGTTCAATTAATGTAAAACCCAAAATACCCAAAAACTTATGTTTTTTATTTTTTTTCTTTTTCATTTTATTCCTCCATATCTTCAATAAATTCCAACTCATTTAATTCAATATATAAATCAGCAATTTTATCATATTTAACATAAATAGTATATTCAAAGTTAGAAATAGTTTCTTTACTACTCAGTATTTCACTATACTTTGGATAGAAAGTAACAATATCCTTATCACCAATTAATCCATAAATATTAAAATTATTTAATTTAACATCACTATCATTATTATTAGTAATATTAAATGAAATAGCAGTTCTATCATCATAATATTTAATTATAATATCACTAAACAAAATATTTGATATTTCAATATCATCAATATCCTGAAAACTATTATCTTTTTTTAAATTAACATTTTTATATATAGCCAAAGCAATAAATAACATAATAAACAAAATTAATATAACAATCAAACAATTTCTTTTTTTCATATATCAACCTCTGCTTGCATTCTTATAACATTTTAAATTTTCATCACTACCAGCAAATACTTTCCAGTTAGTTTCACAATAATATGTTTTTACTTTTTTACTATTAATGCAACAAGAATTACACACCTTTTCTCTAACAGTACAAGTCCGACATTTATCTTGACATGGAGATTTACAAGCTGCTAAACATTGAAGTTCATTTGGACCAGTACACTTATCAGTACACGCGTCACACTCAGGACTACCATCATCATTTAAAATACCACATATATTACAATCATTAATTCTTCTTTCTTCATAATCACAACATTCACCATGTTCTAAACATTCACTAGTAGTTATATACCAACCTTTTTCAGAAGCAGAAACAACGCAAATATAGGAGTCATCTTTTGCAAGCAAAATACCCTCATCACACTTATATCCTTGTTTAACAATTAATTCTATACTATCATTAGATTTTAATTTATTTATAATATCCAAAATATTAGTATCAATGGCAATTCCATAAATATATTTTCCTTCATACTTAATACCTAAACTAGTTAATAATTTATTTATATCAGTTTCACCACTTGGTGTAGGTGTTGGAGTATCTGGTTCAGTTGGTTCAATTTCTTTAACATTTCTTTTAACATTTATTACATAATCTCTTAATGCTCCATTTTCTGCAATAACACTAATTACAATACTTTGACTAGCACCACTTAATGCTACTGTACCAGTTCCATTTACTATTGCCTTATTATTTACTTTTGTTGCACTAATACTAGCAGATGTAACTGATTCTGGGAATTCAACATTAAAAGTTGTAGTATGCGTAGCAGTTTTAAATAAATAAGTATCATTAATTTTTAAACTAGATAAATAATTATTAGGATTACCCTTATTATCTAATTTAGTTTTTTCAGGTATACCACTAAATACAGGAATTTTAAATGTAAAGGCATTATCTAATAAACTAGAATTAGCGTAACCATTATAATTAGTAACAGATTCTGTACTAGGTGCTTGAATATTTTGTTGATATTGATGATTTCCATAATTTGATCCAAATAAGTCCCATTTTTGTAAGTATAATGTATCTTGTCCTACATTTATGTATTCATTACTCAAGAATGTAGCACCGCCTACAATTGCCTTATATGGTGTATCCCACCCCTTACTTTTAGCATATTTTAAACCGTTAGTTATAATCTCATCTGGTGCACCAGTCGAACCAATATTATAAAAATTATAATATCCTTCATAACCAGGAACAGTACCACTAACAATTGTACTACCACCACTTCCTACTTCTTGAACAACTCTAGCAATTAAAACATATGGACTAACATTATTTTGTTTAGCAGAATCAATAAAAGCATCAACATAAGTTTTATTGTTTGCACTATCAGCATACTTTCCTTCCATAAAGGTACCTTTTAACATTTTTTCTACACCACTACTAGTATGATAACTAGAATTATATCCTAAAGTTTCAAACATAAATATATGTTTTTCATCTAAAAAGTTTCTTGGGTCCATATAATAAGTTATTGTATTATAACTAGGAGCATACCAATTATATCCCCCACTTACAAAATCATTTCTAAATTTATCTGTTAAATAATTATACGACCAACTATCAGTAGATTTATAACCATCATAATTACCATATTTATCCCAAAATAGACTTTTACCATCCTTATCGTATTCAATATCTGCCATCTTATCAAAAGCAATTGATGAATTAAATACTTCAAAATTCCAATTAGGATATTTTTCGTGTAACTGAACTAGTGAATCTAAATAACTATCAGGAAAACCAAGACCTTTTAAATATTCTTTATACATTTTTACGTCTTCGACAATATATATATATTCTCCACAAGAATAATATTCTTTATTATTATATTTAATCTTATACCATTTACTACAAGTAGCATCACTTTTTACATCTTTTTCAATTACTTTTATACTAGTACCACAACTAAGTCCACCAACCGCATTATTTATATCATTAATATCTCTTATTTTAAGTCCATTTGATGCAAGTTCACAAGGAATATATGCTTCTTGCTCTTTCGCATAAGTAATTGTACTAAAAGAAATAAATAATATTAAAACAAATAATAAATAATTTATTCTCTTCATACTATCACCTACCTTCTAACTATAAATAATTATATCAAAAAAATATCTATTTTTAAAGATAGATATCTAATTTTGTCAATTTTTGTCATTTTTTTGTAAAGAAAGATTATTTATATTTTAAAATTATATTTTAATTTATAAGTAAAATAAACTCCAAAGTGCAAAGATTGCACTTTAAACTTTCTTTTTTTGCACTTTGAAATTAGCAAAAATAATATATTAAACTAATCATAATTCCTAAAATAATTCCACATATTACTTCAGGTAATGTATGGCCTAATTTTTCTTTTAATTTATTTTTATTATTTGTTATAATATTTATAATTTCTGCGTGTTTACCACTTTCATATCTTACTCCAACTGAATCATATATAATAATTAATGAAAAGATAAAAGATATAGCAAAATATAGGGAATTACTTCCATAATAAATATAAATTAATGTTGTTAGACTACTAACAAAAGCACTATGGGTACTAGGCATACCACCTGAACCATTAAATAATCTTTCTAAACATACTTTTTTATATTTAATAGTTTCTATAATAAATTTAATAATTTGTGATACTATTAAACTAAAAAAAGGAACTAAAATAAATATATTCATATTACACCTAATATATTTTATTTAAATTCCTTAAAAAAGTTTTAGTTTTTAAATATAAACCAGAATATCTATCATAATAATCATCAATAAATTCATTTATTTCATTTTTAATTGTATCACTAACATCAATTTTTTCTATTTTGGATATATCTATATAATAAAACATTCTGATAAGTTTAATTGTTTTAGTATGAACTATTTTCTCATTGCCTAAACAATTAGTACACAAATATCCTCCTTTATAACTAGATATAGTTACTATATTAGAGGTATTACCACAACTAACACAAGAATCAATTACAGGTCTAATTCCTAGATTATCAAGTAATTTTAATTCTAAAATATTAGTTATTACTTGTTCGTCAAATAAAGAATTAATTTTTAGTAAAGAACTGATATATAATTCATAGATTTTTTTATTTGGTTCGTGTTTATAGACTTGAGTTACTAATTCAGTAATAAAACTAGCATAACTTAATTTTTTAATATCTCTTTTTATATTTTTTAAACTATCTATTATATCAACTTCCATTAATGTTGACATACCATTTTCTTTATAATTAATATGAAACATTCCATAAGTAAGTTTAGAACTAACACCACTTAAATTACTTTTAATTCTTTTACTACCTCTTGCTACACAACCAATTATTCCATCTTCTTTAGTAAAGATATTAATTATTTTACTACTTTCTTTATAATCAACTTCACTTACTATAACACCTTCGAGCATCTTTATCATACTATTCATCCTTCATAACTTTTTTATATTCTAAATAATATTTTATTTTACCTGTTTTTTTAAATAAATTCCATAATTCTTCTTTTGTCATATTGTCTCCTCTCATTATATATTGAGAGGTTTTTTTATTTTTTATTCAGTAAAATCACTATATCCTATTTCATTTAATATTTTTTCTCTATCACGCCATTTTGGAATAACTTTAACATATAATTCTAAATAAACCTTTTTACCAAGATATTTTTCGATGTCTTCTCTTGCTCTAGTACCTATTTCTTTAATCATATTACCTTGTTTACCTATTATTATTCCTTTTAAATTTTCTCTATCTACAATAATTAGACCATTAATATTAACTATTTTTTTAGTATATTCTATTTTTTCTGTTACACAGGTTACTGAATGTGGTACTTCTTCTTCGGTTAGTTGTAATACTTTTTCTCTAATTAATTCAGAAATAACAAATTCATCTGAACTACTAGTAACTACATCACTATCAAAATATTGTACTTTATCTGGTAGATAATTTTCTAAAACATTAAGTAATCTATCTACGTTATCATTTTTATATGCTGAAACTGGAATAATTTCACTAAAATCATATAATTCTTTATATTCTTCGATTTTAGGTAAGATTAAATCTTTTCTTATTTTATCAATTTTATTTAAGACAAGTATTACTGGAACATTAACTTCTTTTAATAAATCTATAACAAATTTATCTCCTTTACCTAATTCTTCGGTTACATCTACTAAAAATAAAATAACATCAACATCATTAACTGTAAAAAATGATTGTTTATTTAAAACTCTACCTAATTTATTTTTAGATTTATGAATACCTGGGGTATCTACAAAAACTATTTGTATATCATCTTTGTTATAAATACCTTGTATTAGATTTCTAGTAGTTTGTGGTTTATTCGAAGTAATTGATACTTTTTTACCAATAATACTATTTAATAAAGTGCTTTTTCCTACATTAGGTCTACCTATTAATCCAACAAAACCGCTTTTCATATAATCACCACCATAATTATAACATAAAAACAAAAAAAAGAATACCATTATGCTGGTAATTCTAATACATTAATGTTATTATCTAGTTTTTTTACAATACTTGAATATTTATTATAAATTTCATCTGCATTATCTAAATAATTATATATATCTTTATTACTAAAGGGAATTATTTTAAAATTAGTATAATTATTATGATAGGTATATATTAAATCATTAGATAAGTTAGATAAGGTTATTTCTTTGTTATCACCATTAACTTTTTTAGTAATATCAATACTAGTCATTAATCCTACTCTATTAGCGATATTAACTACTTCGTGAGCGGATAAGAAATTACCAAGTGAATAAATTACTAGGGTATTATCTATCCAAGTTACTGGTTCAACAACGTGAGGGTGAGTTCCAATTATAATATCTACTCCTAAAGATGATAGGAATTTAGCAGCATCTTCTTGATAAAAATTTATATCAAAATTATATTCTATTCCCCAATGCATTGCTACCATAAGAACATCTACTTTATCTCTAATGCTTTCAATATCTTTTTTTACTTGTTCTTTATAGTTTTCATAATTAGTTTTATTTGACATATCCCAAATATTAACATAACTGTCATATCCACTTGGTCTTACAATACCATTTGTACCATAAGTATAATTTAACATTGCATAAGTAATATTATTTTTTTTTGCTATTTTTATGTTATTTCTGTCTTCTAGAGTTTTATAACTTCCTGCTGTATAAACATTTTTACTATTCCAATAATTAAGAGAATTTTCTATTGCTTTAATTCCCCTATCCAAGGTATGATTAGTAGCAAGACTAACTAAATTAAAACCAGTATCTATCATATCGTCTCCTACTTCATAAGGAGAGTTAAAAGCAGGATAACTAGATAGTCCAATTTCACTTCCTCCTAGAATTGTTTCTTGGTTATAATATGCTAAATCGTAATTATTAACTATATCTTTGATATAAGTTAACATTGGTTTAAAGTCATATCCGTTATTGTTAGCATTCTTTTTTGCTTCATTATATAAAGAAGAATGTATAAGCATATCTCCAACCATAATTAAAGATACTTTATACTCTTCTTCTTTCTTTTCTTGTTTTTCTTCTGCTACTTTTTCTGATGTTGGTAATTTTTTATCGTTTCCTTTAGATATAGCAAAAGTAATACCTAAAATTAATAAAATAGCAAAAACCATTAATATTATTATTTTACTTAATTTTTTTCTTGATTCTACCCTTTTCCTTTTTATTCTCATATCTTTCTCCCACTAATTCAAAATCAATTTTATTTTCATCAGTTATTCCAGATATCTTAACAGTTATTTTATCTCCAACTGTATAAGTGTATCCACCATTTTTCTCTACTATCATATAACTTTCAGGAATTAATTTCATTATTCCGTTTAAAGAACTACTATTAACAAGTCCTTCATACATTTCATCAATTTCTACAAAAAATCCAAAATTACATACCATAGAAATAACGCCATCATAAACTTCCCCAATATGTTCTTTTAAATAATTTGCTTGTCTATTTCTTAAAACATCGTTTTCTAGTTTATCAGCACATTTTTCACTATTATTAAAATGCATTGCATAATCTTCTAAATCATCTTCCCATAAACTATTAGTATATTCTACACCATAATCTAAATAATCTAGAATAATTGCTTGGTCGACAAAGTCTTCTCCTCTTCTTATTGGTGAAGTTTGCATACCATAAATCTTTTTTGCTGTAGCATAATGTCCTTTATTAACAACATCAAATCTTGCTTTAGACTGACATCTAATAAGTAAAGCACTTAATACTTTTTCTTCATCTTTTCCTTTTATGAATTTTAAAACTCTGATAATATCTTCACGACTATAGTTTTTCTTGGTTTTCATATTATATTTATTACATATAAAATTCATTACTGAGTTTAGAGCAAAAATATTTGGCATTTCGTGAACTCTATACATTAAGTTTAATCCTTTTTTTGTTAATAATGTTGTAACTGCTTCATTGGTAGTTAGCATAAAGTTTTCAATTAATTTTTCTCCACTTCTTTGAACTTTCTTTTCAAAGCTAATATTACCATTTTCTTTTATAATAGAAACTTCTGGAGAATAAAAATCTAAAAATCCATCTTTCTTCATTTTATTTTCTAATTTTTTAGATAATTCATTCATATTTTCTAATGTTTCAACATATTTTTCATATCCTAAAGGTATTATTTTATCTTCTAGAATACTATTAACTGCATCATAAGTCATTTTCTTTCTACTTCTTATTATACTTTTTACAATTTTAGTATCTTTAATATTACCAAGTTCATCAATAGTAACAAAATAAGATAAAGCAAGACGGTCAGATTCTTCATTCAAAGAACAAATTTCATTAGATAATCTTGGGTGACACATTGGAATTACGCTATCATCTGGATAAGCACTAGTACCTCTTTCTAAAATATCATAAAAAGTATAAGTACCTCTTTTTATATAATAAGCAGGCATTGCAATACTAGTAATTAAAGTAGTTGTTCTATTATCATTTTTTATAATAGAAACAGCATCATCTATATCTTTAGTCTTTGCACCATCAATAGTAAAAGTGTCTATATATCTCAAATCAACAAAACCTTCTTCAGTAATTAAAGATTTAATCTTTTCTTCAGTTAAAAACAAAGGAATATTTTCTACTTCATTTACTACTTTTTCAGGAAATTCTTTTTTAAATCCATAAAATGTTACATAAGGGTCTAATTCCTTATCAATTTCATCTTTATGTCCTACAACACTTTCTAAAGTTGCATCAACACTATCTCTATTAAGACTAAATATAATCATATAACCAGTAGTAACTTTATCAATATCATTTCCATATAAAGGAATAAGTTCATCTTTATAACTAACATAATGACTATTATTTTTAATAACAACTTCCCCAATAAATTTAGGAATATATTTTGATGTTATATCTACTATTTTACCAGTTTTTATATTATTTTTATAATTAGGTAAAATATCAATTAAAACACTATCACCAGTTATTATATTAGGAAATTTATTTATTATTTCAACTTCCCCATCATATTTAGTTGAAACAATAACACTACCATTTCTTCTAACTTTAACAATTCCACTTACTAAATTAGTCTTTGATACTAAAGTATATCTATTTCTTTTATTTAAAAATATAGTACCTTCCTTCATTAATTCACTAAGTAAATTATTAAGTTCACTTTCACTAATTTTCATATTTCTTCTTAAATTAGTATAATCTAATTCCTTATTCCTTAAAACAGAAACAATTTTTTCTTTCATAAAACCCTCCTAAAAAAACTATTTAACTAATATAAAATCAACTGTTGAATTTTCTCTTGAAGCACCAATTACTTTAACAGTAACTGCATCTCCAAAAATATATCTCTTATTAGTTTTCTTTCCATAAACCATATAACCTGATTCATCATAAATATAATAATCTCCAGGTATATCTTCTAATTTAACTAAACCTTCAACGGTATTATCTAATTCTACAAAGATACCAAAAGGTGTTACTCCACTTATAACACCAGGATATACTTCTCCAATATGGTCTTCCATATATTCTGCTTTTTTCATTTTTTCTACATCTCGTTCACAGTTAACGGAATCAAGTTCTTTTTGTGATGTATGTTCACACATACTAGGCAAAGATAATTCCCATTTTTCTACTGTTTTCTTAGTACAGTTAGTAGCATAATCTTTAAGTAGGCGATGTAATATTAAATCTGGATATCTTCTTATTGGACTAGTAAAGTGGGCATAACATTTACTACCTAAGCCAAAGTGTCCAATATTTTCTTCACTATATACTGCTTTTGCTTGACTTCTTATAGCAAGATCATTTAATACTATTGAATCTGGTTTATCTTTAAGTTGTTTTAAAATATTTTGTAAATCTTTTACGCTTACTATTTTATTTTTACCTGTTACTACATAACCACGAAGTGATAAGAAATTTAAGAATGATTGTATCTTTTCTTGGTTTGGTTTATCATGTACACGGTAAATTGAAGGTAAATCTTGATAGTAAATGTGAGACGCTACTGTTTCGTTTGCTACAATCATAAAGTTTTCTATTAATTTTTCACCAGTTCTTTGACTTCTTAATTCTATTTTATAAGGATGACATTTTTCATCTACTAGAATTTTAGCTTCTGGTGCATTAAATTCCATGTATCCTCTTGCAACCATTTTCTTTCTTAAGATATTAGATAATTCATTCATTAATTTTAATTTTTCTGCAAATTCTTCATATCCAGTAGGTATGGTGTCATTTTCTAGTATTTCATTTACTTTATTGTAAGTCATTTGTATTCTACTTCTTATTATACTTGGATGTATTTCATAATCTACTACTTCACCTTTATAATTTATTTTCATAATACAGGACATAGCAAATCTATCACAGTTTGGATTTAATGAACAAATACCATTAGATAATTTATGTGGTAACATTGGTACTACTCTATCTACTAAATATACACTTGTAGATCTATAATACGCTTCATCATTTAAGGCAGTACCTTCTTTTACATAATAAGATACATCTGCAATATGTACTCCTAATTTATATCCATCTGATAATTTTTCAATACTTACTGCATCATCTATATCTTTTGTATCATCTCCATCAATAGTAAATATTACTTCATTTCTTAAATCTATTCTTTCTTCTTTTAAACCATTATTAATCATTTCAGCATTTAGTTCTAATGGAATACTTTCCAATTCTTTTTCTACTTCTTCTGGAAAGTTTGGCCTAAATCCATATTGATAAACAAATGATAGAATGTCTACTCCTACATCATTAATATGTCCTATTATTTGAATTATTTCTCCAACATAATTACCTTCTTTTAATGGTCTAACTAATACTTTATGTCCTTCTACTGCACCATTAATATATTCTTTTGGTATATATATGTCATGTCCTTTTTTATCTGGTTTTACATAATATTCATCATTTTCTATAAATACTACTCCTACTACTGGGGTATAATCTCTTTTAATAATTTTAATTATTTTTCCTTCTGGTCTTACCTTATCTTTGGTAATTAATTCTATTAAAACAGTATCTCCATTTCTAGCAGTACCTATATTTTCTTCACTTACATAGATATCTTTACTTTCTTTATCTATTTCAACAAAACCAAATCCTTTATTATTTAATATTAATTTACCACTAAGTAAATGGGAATTAGATAGTAATAAATATTTCTTTTTCTTTTCACTATAATAAACTATACCATTTGAACATAAGTCTTCTAATGTATTTTGTAATGTTTGATATTCTTCTATTGTAGTAAGTCCTAATAAATCATTTATCTCAGTTATAGTATATGATTTATCTTTATTATTTAATATGTTAATTATTTCTTCTTGCATAAATACCTCCTAATATTCCTATATATATATTATATAACAGAATTACTTAAAATCAAAGAATATTTGACTAATTTATGAAATTATTATCTATTATTAAAGATTGATGTTTCGAAAGTCCAGTTTGGTGTTAGTATATTAATGCTCTAGATTGAATCGTCAATTTTAATAATACCTATGTTATTTCGTTAAAACACTACCAAAAACTATTGACTTTTTTGCCAAATTATTATATATTACTATTAGAAATTGATGTTTCGAAAGTCCAGTCGGTGTTAATATATTAATGCTCTGGATTGAAGCATCAATTTTTATTTTTTTCATTTAATATGTTTGACATATCTAGTTTAATATGATATATTATTTGATGTGAACTGATAACTCGAAAGCTCGCAAGATTTTAGTATTTACTAACGTCCCGAGTTGAGTTATCAGTTTTTATTTTTTTAGCTCTTCCTTGCTTTTTTAATCTTTGAACTCTATATTGATTTTGTCCATTACTCATTGATCTAACATCAAACTCCAAACTATAATTATTATTATTTATTTGCAAATTGTTAAGATAATAATTCCAACAATTTATATCACTTCTACATTTCAACTCTCGTATTTGATTAACCAATGTTGCTTTACTTATAATTTCTCCCAAATGAGCAAATATTTCAAAATGTTCTTGCAGAAGTTTTCTTTGATCTTTACTAGAAAATATTTTGTTTATACTTTCTTCAATTCCTCTTCCAGTAACTATTATCTTATTACCATTATTTTCAAAAGTATCTTTTAAATTATACTTATTAAATATGCATCGTGCTATTTTTTTTGCATTACTTGATGATACTTTAACTATATCAATATTTTTTAACTCTACGATATCATTTTTTAAATTAATACTTTTTTTTAATTTATTGGATTCATTATCAAATATTTCTCTAACATTTTCATATTTGTTTAATAAATTTAATTTTATTGGAATATTGCCTTGATTATACTTTATTTTACTACCATATGTTATTTCTTCTTCTTTTATTTCAAAAAAATTATTGGTAAATATATAATCATAATTTACTGCTTCTAATTTAGTAAAAATACTATCAATTGTTAGTTCCATTATACCACCCTTTTCTAGTTTATAATTATAGTATTGTCTTTTATTATAATATATCATATATGCTATGTCAATAAAAAAAGCACCCTAAGGTACTATTTATGTATTTTTAAAATAAATGTGTCATAATTACTATTATTTAATGTATTTAAAAGATAAGTGTAATCTATTTCTACATTATTATCTAATAATTTAATAGTTATATATTTATCACTAGTATTATTTAATATTATATCTTTTAAATATACTTTGTATATATTATTTTCTAATGTTGCATTATTTAAGTAATTATTTATATTATCTATATCCAAATATTCATAATCTATAATATCATATACTTTATTTATATTAGTAAGTATATAATTATCATTATTTTCTACATAATATTTATTAGAAATATATTTATAATTAGTTACTATATCATTATTAGTTTTAGTAATAAGTAATTCATTATTATTATTTGAATAATTGTATGTTATGTTATTTTTAGTATTATTTATATTATAATTTAATTCAATTATGTAAGGATAGTTTATAGTAAATAATTTATTATCTTTAGTATCAGTATTATCTTTTATAGTTTTATTGTCTTCTAGTCCATTATCTATAACAGTATTTTTATTATTTGAAGCACCTTCGACTAAAATCATAATTATTGCTATAACTACAAAGATACTATAACCTGATAATTTAATTTTGGCTTGATATTTTTTATCTTGCCATTTTTCTTTAAATGTTTTTTTATCATTATCATTCATTGGTTAATATACCTCCTAATAAAGATGATTTGTCATGTATTCCATTTAAATATTCACTAACCATACATCTTTTTTTACCTTCTAGTTTTATATCTTTTATTTTAATTAAATAATCTTTTGTAGTTACTACAAAGGAATCTTTATTAACTTCCACTATTTTACCAGGTATGTCTTTACTTAATTTATTAGTTACTTCAACTTCATATATTTTTAATCTTTTACCATTATAATAACAACTTGCTCCAGGAATACTACATAATCCTCTTACTTTATTAAATATATTAATTGCTGAATCATTAAAATTAATTAATTCATCTTCTTTTGAAATATTATATCCAAATGTTACTTCGTTTTCATTTTGTTTAATTCTATTATTTGTACCATTAATTATACTTGGTAATGTTTCAATTAATAATTCACTTCCTAAAATACTAAGACTAGAATAAATACTATCTAAGTTATCAGTATTTTTTATTTCTAAACTTTTTTGACTAATAATATCTCCAGCATCCATTTTTTTATCCATATACATTATAGTAATTCCTGTTTCTTTATCTCCATTAATAATGGCATGATGTATTGGAGCTCCTCCACGTAAACGAGGTAATAATGATCCATGTACATTTATACATCCATATTTTGGATAATCAAGTAAACTACTTGGTAATATTTGCCCATAAGCACAAGTTATAATAATATCAGGATTTTTTTCTATAATATATTCATATTCATTACTTAATTTTAATGGTTGATATACTTCAATATTATTTTTTAATGCTAGTTCTTTAATGGGAGGATAAATAATATTTCCTTTTTTGTCTTTTGCTCTATCTGGTTGACATACTACCATTATTACATTATAATTTTCTATTAATTTTTCTAATACGGGAACTGCAAAGGATGGTGTTCCCATAAATACTACTTTTATATCTTTCATTTTATCACCACAATACCATTATATAATAAAAGATAGAAAATTTCTATAATTTCCTATCTATTTTTAATTTTTTCTATATAATTATTTACTTTCATTGACCAAGATGGGTCTTCAGCATATTTCTTTCCCATTGCATCTGCAGTAGTTAATCCATAAGCATAATAGTTGTTATAAATATTATCTACAAATCTTTGAATTCCCTCTTCTAGGGTATTAAAATATCCATAACTACCACAACCTGATCCTTTCATTCCTCCGACATTATGACAATTTTTAACAAGATTACTACAATTCCATGTACATCCTGTTTCATGTAACATAATTGCTGTAGCAAGAAATGGATCTACATTTTTTTCTATGGTATAGTTTGCTATAAAACTACCATATCCTGAAATATCTGAATTTAATGATTTTTCTAGTTGTTCACTTAATTCTTCCATTGTATAATCTTCATATACTGTAACTATTTCAGGTTCTTGAACTTCTAATAAAGTAGTCTCTTCATTTATTTCTTCTTGTTCTATATTACTATTTATATTGTTATTTTGATATGCATACATGGTATTTAATTTATTTGTTTTGTTAATTAAATAAAATACATATACAAAAGTTATAATAACAATTAATGAAATAGTAATAATACTTATCATCTTCGATCGACTAATTTTCATTTTCTTTTACACCTCTCGTCTTTTTTAAAGACAAGTTATATTCTAGCATAAATATACATTTTTGTCAAAAAAATAGGTATGGAAATTAATTCCATATCCTATTTATATTATTCGCTTTCTAATTTTTTTAATACTTCGCGTATTACTGATGCAGTAGATTTTTTAACATCTTTTGCTATGCCTTCAAGTACTGGTGTTCCTTTTTCTTTTGCCAAGCAATATAAATCTTCTGCTTTATCTTTTAATTGTTCGCCTTTTTCTTGTGCTATTTTTAATACTTTTTCTTTATCTAAATCTTTTAATTCTTCTTTTAATTCTTCAACTTTTTTATTAAATTCTTTTGTTACTTCTTCAACATCAATATCTTTTGCTTTATCAATTAATTTATCTAGTTGTTTTTTTAAATCTTTTCTTAATTCTTCACCTTTCTTTGGGGCAAATAATAATGCTAAACCTGCACCTAATGCTCCTCCTAAAACAAATTTACCTAATCCATTACTTTTCTTGCTCATCTAAATCATCTTCTTCCTTTCTTTTTCTTGGTTTAAATATTTTTTTCAATAAGAATGTTACTCCATCTACCATTTTATCACTAAGAAGTGCTAATTTATCAGTAGTGTTATCAATTATGGAAAATAATCCATCAAATGAATCAACCTTCTTATTAATATCATCAACAACATTTTGAATTTTATTCATTGTATTAATTAATTTTATACCTAATATTATTAATACAACAAGTAAAATAGAACCTAAAAGATATAAAATTATAAGTAATAATTGTTCTGCAGTCACACTAATCATCCCTTTCTTTATACATTGAATCAATTAAGTTAAATAAATCATCAGTTAATTCTAAATCTTTTTTTCTATCATTAGTTTCTTTTTTATCTTCAGTTAATACTTCATCAATTGGTTCAATTACTTCAACTTTTTCTCCGACTACTTCATTATCTGCATGATTAACTATTTTTACTTCATCTTCTGTTTCTTTTGTTCTTCTTGGAGGAATATCATAACTAACTCCATAATCAACATAATTTTCTACTGCTTCACCTAAAGTTATATCTTTATCAGGTAATTCTTCTTCAATATTATTTACTATTTCATCTTTAACTTCTTCTTTTACATCATTATCTATTTCTTCTTTTAGATTTTCTTTTTCATCAGTAGTTAAATTGTATAATAAATCTTCTTCAGATAATCTTTCTATCTTTTTATTTATTTTAACTTCTTTTAGATATTCACAATTTTCACATATACTATCTCTTATATCATCAGTTAAATCTCCAAAAGCTTTTTTTCTAACTGATTCAAAATCAACTTTCTTACTTGGACGTTGTATTGTATATGAATCTTCTTCTTTACTTACTACTTCTTCTTTTGTATAGTTTTTATCAAGCACACCATATACTGGAGAGATTACTGGAGTTGGTCTAAATTTTTTAGGCTTATCAAGTTCCTTTTTATTTCCATATGGTTTTACTACACTTTGAGTATTTTGAATAGGAACAACTGGTGCTTCTTTAATACTTTCTACTTTCTTTTCTTTTTGAACTGTACTTCTGCTTAATCTTGAAGTATCAACGAAGTCATCATCATCAAATTCAAAGGAAAATTTCTTTTCTTCTTTCTTCGGAGGTTCTACTAAAACTGCAATTTGTTTTTCTTCCTCTTTTTTCTTTTCTTCCTTTATTTTCTTTTCTTCTTCTTCCTTTTCAATTTTATTTCTCATAAATGTTGGAAGTTCATTTTTTTCCTCTTTTTCTTCTACTTCTATTTCTTTTGTTTCATATGTATCTTCTTCATCAACAAATAAATCTTTTATTTTATCAAATAAGCCCATATATTACACCTCTTTCACTAGTTTAATCTTCAGGAAGAATATCATTAGTTTCTTCTTTGTTTTCTTGTACATATTCTTGTAAGTATTCTCTAAATTTACTTTCAGAATTATTTGGTTTATCTATTTCATAAGTAATTTCATTATTATAGTTCTCTCCTTTTTCTATAATATTACTTATTAGATTATCATTATAACTTATACTATTTAAAATTATTGTAGAATAAGATATTACATCTACTAAATCTTCTTTTTTTACATAAGATTCTATTTTTGCATAATTATAAATTATTTTTAAATAATAAGTATTATCTTCTTCATTTATAAGTATATAACCATTATTTAATTTGCTATAATAATAACTATTAGTATTATCAAATTCATAATTTAAAGAATTCTTATAAAAGTAGCTTACTACATCTACATATAACATTAATTTGTTGTCTTTTACTTTAAATTCTTTATTTAACTTTCCATCATATACTACATTCACTCCGATAGGTAAATAATAGTTATACCCATAAGATGATGTATTTACTTTTTTATTATCATAACTTATAATATCATTTATTACATCAACATAGTTAGTTGTTTTATTATTAATTTTACTACATCCTGTTAGAGCAATAATCATTAACAGAGGTATTATTATTTTTTTCATAAGAAACACCTACTCTTTAATAATTATATCAAAAAAATATATAAATTCAAATACTTTTTACATATTTTTTTAAAATTATTATGCTTTTAACTCACTTATAAATTATTTTTTTATATAATATACTAAAGGAAGTGAGAAAATTGTATTATAGAAATATGCGAAGAATGCCTATGCAACCAATTCACCCAATGCAAAGTGATGATAGATTTATGGGTGGAGGATTTTTAGGACCATTTATTTTGGGAGGTATAACTGGTGGTTTACTTGCACCTTCTTTTTATCCAAATCCTAGACCATACCCAGTTTATCCACCATATCAACCTTATCCACCTTATCAAATGTATCCATATTAATGCTTGAAATAAATAACTTTTTTTGATACAATGTTATTGGTGAATATATTTTGAAAAAGAAAAAAAGAAATAAATTAAATTTAATAATTTTAATAATTATATCAAGTTTATTATTATCTACTTTAACTATATCTCTATTTAACATTTTTCTTTGGAATAAAGATAATAAAGCAAATGAAAAAAATTTAAAAGTTATAAAAGAAAATACAAAAATTAAAACAATAAAAGATAATGATAATACAGAACTTATAAATAAACCTCTTGATGAAAATGATGATTATTGGTATTATTCAACTTTTGATTTAATTGATGTTGATTTAAAAAAATTAAAAGAAAAAAATAGTGATACAATTGGATGGATAAATGTAAATAATACTAATATTAACTATCCGTTTGTAAGAGCTAATGATAATGATTATTATTTACATCATTCTTTTGATAAAAGTTATAATAATGCTGGATGGGTATTTTTAGATTATAGAAATAATAAAGATTTAACTGATAAAAATAATATTATATATGGACATCATAGAGTTAATAATACTATGTTTACTTCATTATTGAATACTTTAAATCAAAACTGGTATACTAACAAAGATAATCATATAATAAGAGTGTCTCTAGAAAATGAAAATAGTTTATGGCAAATAATATCAGTATATAAAATACCTGTGGAATCTTATTATATAACTACTAAGTTTGATACTGATAATGATTTTATAACATTTTTAGATACTATAAGTAAAAGAAGCATATACGACCTTAATTATAATGTAAATAAAGATGATAAAATTTTAACACTATCTACTTGCTATGATGATGATACCAGAGTGGTAGTACATGCTAAATTAATTAAGGTAAATAAAAAATAGAAAATGTATTTAGTCATTTTCTTTTTTAACATTCTGATTCATCTAGAAAAATAGATATACTTGAATACTTATCTTTAATTACCTTTATTTTCAAGCAAGAACTCATATCTTTTTTAGTTAATGGATTAATTATTTCATCATTATCAAAATAATTATATTTTTTTAATAAAGATAAATTAATATAAGCAATTTTATTATCATTAACTTTTTTCCATTCAAAATCTTTTTTACAATTTATTATATTATTCTCACATTCATCAATATAAGTTTTAGTTTGAGAAATAATGTTTTCTTTTAGTATTTGATATGCTTTTTCATCAGTAATACTTAATGTATCTTTTACAACAAGAAAAGATGCTACAAAAAGAATAGATATTAAAAATATTACACATAAAACTTCAATTAAAGTAAATCCTTTATTATTCATAATTACCTCCGTATACTTATAATAATATAATAACATATTTTAGAAATTAATTAAATACATTTTACTTTTTTTAATTATTATGTTAATATTTATTTAGGTGAATTTATGAAAAAATTTAATATGATTGATGAAGAATTTGTATGTGAAAATTGTAATAAAAAAGTTAGTAAATTAAATTATAGTGCAAGAGATCATTGCAATTATTGTTTATATTCTAAACATGTTGATATTATGCCTGGAGATCGTGCAAATAATTGTAAAGGTTTATTGGTACCTATTGGTATTGAAAAATATAAAAACACTTACAAAATAATTTATAAGTGTAATAAATGTAATCAAATTCATAAAAACATTATGGCTATAGATGATAATTATGATGAAATAATAGAATTATCCAAAAAATTTATTTCTTAAACCATCGAATAAATTAAATAGTGTTGGTATAAGTAATATAACTATTAGCATTACTACTGCAATTATTATTGCAGTTTTTAATTCTGAATTAATTTTAACTGTCTTTTTATTTGTTGTTACTCTTCTTACTGGTTCATTATTTATATTACTTGTTGTATTATATAAAACTGGATTATTAATATTAGTAGGATTATTAGTAGTACCAAAATTATTCATTTGGCTATTCATATTAATATTACTATTTAAATTTATATTATTAACATTTCTTGATTCATCAACTTCTTCGTCATCATTTACAATAAAGTTAGGCATGGTAATGCTTTGACTATCAACTGGTTTAGTACTATCATTAAGTAACTCGCTTACATTAACTGAAGTATTATTAGGTTGAACATTATTAACTTGTGGTTGAATAGTCTGATTATTATATATAGGTTGAACCTGCTGTATACTATTAACATCTTGAACCTGATTATTATTTTGATTTACTATGTTATTTGGTTGAGGTTGATTATTTAGTGGTATATTATTATTCATATTTGGTACTATGGTTTGATTAGTAAAACTTTGACTATTATTCATATTATTAAAACCTTGGTTATTATTTTGTGTATTTAAATCATTTTGACCATTCATATTGAACCTCCTTTTAATTTAAAAGATTTAGATATACTAAATCTATAATTTCCACATATCATCACTTTCTTTTGGCGCGTTTGGACCAGTTACAAAGTTTAATCCTGCGATTGGTGCAGTATTTACTGGTGTTGCTGCTGGAGAAGATGCTACATTTGGCATAGGTTTAACAGGTTGTTGTACAACTTGTTGATTAGGCATTGGTTGTGGAATTGGTTGGGGTTGTGGCATAGTGTATTCAGTATTAGGATATGTATTTTGTCCATTAACCATCTGATTTAAACTAACTGCATTAATTGGTTGTGGTACAACAGGTTGTACTACTTGAGTAGTTTGTGGCATTTGCTGTATTGGTTGTTGTGTTACTGGTTGCATCACTTGTGCAGGTTGTACAGTTTGATTAACATTTTGATTATATGTAGGTTGTACTACACTTTGTTGCTGTGGTATAGTACTTACACTTGATTGTGCAATGTTTGGTTGTAATACCTGAGTAACTGGAGTAGTATTTACTACATTAGGTACTTGATTATTAACTGGAGTATTTACTACTTCATTAGTTGGTGTACTTACTACATTGTTAATTTGTTCAGTTGGTTCAGTTTTAGGAACTTCATTAACTGCTTCCATAATTGGTGTAGCATTTTCAGTAGTTTTAACTTCTTCTTTAACTTCTTCTTTTACTGTATTATCAGTATTATTTAATTTCTTTTCTTTTTTCTTTTTACTATCTGCTAAATAACCTATGATAGTTACTATTATTATACCTAAAACTCCCAATATATATGGATAATAATCCAACAAAAAATTAACAAAATTGTCCACTTTAAATCCTCCCTTTATTCTATTAATAATATTAACATAATTTGATATAAAAATCAATAATTATATTTCTATTTCTAATCTTTCTAAAACATTAGTATCTATTTTTTGTAATTCTCTGACTAGCATATCTAATGTTTTTTTGTATTGTCCCTTGTTAAATAACATTTCTGCTTCTGTTAACATTTTATCTATTTCAGTATATGTAGAACGATATCTATTACCATATACAATTAACCTTTCGCTATATATTACACTTTTAACTAAATCATTAGTTTTATTATATATTTTAAATACTAAATCCCTAGCAGTATCTACTCTTATATTAAGTATTTTTATAACAATAGGTTTTTTGTCTAGTTCTTTTGCTATTTCTCTTAGGGCTTCGCTTGCCTCAGATAATTCTATAAAATAACTATTAGGTATAACAGGTATTCTATATTCTTTTAATTTCATCTTAGATTGTTTTAATAGTTTTTCTATTACTTCAAGTTGTTCTCTTGCTCTAGATTCATCATCTTTCATACTAGTAATTGAATGTAATTGGTAATCTAAATCATCTTGTAATCTTGATAATCTAGTACTAAGTCCATTTAATTCATCTACTAATTTAGAATAAGCAAATGTTTTACCTCTTCCTTGATCTACTAAAATTTTATAATCTTGATTTATTTTTTCAAGATTTTTATTAAGTACACTAAATTTATTTATTTCTTCATCACTTAAATTATAATTTAATTTTATATCATCTATTTGTATATATATATCATATACTATTCTATTTACTTTTTCTATTTTAGATTTTAATATTTTAATATTTTCTCTAAATATATCTTTGCTCTCTTTTTCTTTATCAAAATCATTAAATAAATTATTAAAGTAATCCATAATAGTCTTTAATTCTATTTCTGATTCTCCTAATTCTAGATTTTTTAATGAATCCATAATATTACTTATTTTAGTTCTTATTTCATTGATATTATATTCTACATTTAAGTAATCTAGCGGATAACCATCTCTTAACATTCTTGAATAAGATAACATAACTTGATCAATTGAGGAAGGAATAAGTACTGTAGACATAAGTACAAGTGATGGTACTCTATCTAATATTTCTTTCATTCTATTAATCATTTCTTCTAGTACTAATACTATTTTCTCTACTTCAACATAATCATTTAAATCCATTGCTTTTTCAAATTCATGAAATTTCTTTTCAATACTTATAAACTCATTTTCAATACTAGTACCTACTTCGCCATAATCTTTTTTAGTTCTTTCATATTTATTAGTCATTTCACGATATAACATTTTTAATTTAGTAATTATACTTCTATTTCTTTCTTCTGATTGTGTAACTAATTTTATTTCGTTTAATAAATTATCAGATTTTCTTTTTAAAGTATTAATTTCTATTTCTATATCTGCAATCTTTTTAATAGCATTTTTATAATCTTTTCTATCAATTAAAAAATCTACTTCACTAATCATATCATTTACTTCAGGAACTTTTTCATCTTTAATAACCTTAAATGTATTATCCCAATCATCTAATTTTGCTTTAAGATTATCAGTTTTAACTAATTCCCTAACCTTAGATATTTCGCTTAATATAGGTATACCTATTAATTTGTTTTTTTCAACATCTAAGTATTCTATTTCTTTTTTATATTTTTTAGTTTGTTTCTTTTTTACAGTAGAAAAAGTAATAACAATTAAAATAAGTGATACAACAAATGTTGCAATAGCTAATAATATTATATTGTCTGCCACTTAAATCACCTCAAATACTTTTCTATAATTATTTTATCACACTTTTTATCTTTTTAAAAGAACAATTATATATTTTTGTAGAATTTTAAGTCATGTGTAAAAAAGGATACTAAGTACCCTATTACTTTTTTTGACTTACTTTCTTTAATGGAATATTACAAGCATAGTAAGTAATATTGTTGCTACATTCTTTTATATTCATTGTTTCATCTGTTCCTGACATAAAACACAAATATTCATTTTCTTTAAGTTCTCTAACTACTGGATTATTATTATGTGGAAATCTTGAATCAAATAGATAATATTTATTATTATAACTAATCAAATTATAAGCATGAGTATCATATCTACCATCTTCATATTGAACAAGTGATACTTTTAAAGTTGAATTAATTCCTAGTAATTTTAACATATTTTGAGAAAATGTTGCGTCTTCTAGACAAACTGCTAAATTCTTAGACTTTAAACTTTCTAATGTAACATTATCATTATAATCATAATAATTAATTCTTTTATTTACATCACCATATCCAAAATACTTGATAACAATATCATAAACTATTTTTAATTTATTCATTAAATCTTCTTCATTATTTATATCATTAATTTTAACTTTATTAATTAACTCAGAATATACTTCATCTAAATTACCAGTTTTAAAACTCTTTAAGTTTTTAGTAGTACCTCCTACTACAACACTAGTATTTTCATCTATAAAACCATTATAAATACCTATACTATCTCCTAATAAATCTATATAGTTAACACTACTTTCCTGTTCTTTTAATATTTGCTTTTTTCTATTAGCAAGTATAATCATATTACGTAATTCATTATATTTTGTAATTAATTTTTTATTATCCATTTTAATACCTCTGATTATATACAAATTAATTATAGCATAATAAGAAGAAAAAAACTAACCCAAATGAATTAATAATTATTATTTAGATACTTTATAAACATTTTACTAGCAAAAGTTAAAGAAATAGATTTATTAGTAGCTAAATATATATTTATGTTTGGTATTTTTTTATTTATTTTTAATTCCTTTATATTTTTATAATTTCTAGTTGCTAAATCTATTATAGCAAAACCAATACCTAATCCAATATTAACAAATTCAGTAATCAATTCTTGACTTACTACTTCCATTTTAGGTATTAATTTAGCACTATTTTGCAATGCAATATAATCTAATAATTTTCTACTATTAGATTCTTCTTTCTGAAGAATAAGTGGTAATTTATTTAAATCTTCAAAATTATTTATTTCATCTTTATAAAATTCAGGATTATAGACAAAACCTTGTTTTAATTCTTTTATTTTTTCTAAATGTAAATTAGTTTCTTTTATATTACTTTCATTAAAAATTACAAAATCTAATTTACCTAATTTTAAATCATTTATTAAATTACTTGTTAAATCATTCGTTATATTAATATTTATATTTGGATATTCAGTATGAAATTTTTTTAAAGTGTCTATTAAAATTAATTTAGTTAAAGTTGTTGAACAACCAATTTTTATTTCTCCTTTAGATAAATCTTTAAAAGATGTAAATTCATTTTCAGCATTACCAATAAGTT
>OJAW01000397.1_pt1 | contig 31992 bp, 34 predicted proteins | sample 1589151 | NCBI WGS metagenome assembly OJAW01 (sample SAMN03283290) | human gut metagenome | biome: human-associated habitat; material: feces | host: Homo sapiens | place: Peru | collected 2012
ATTATAAGGTTACCACTTTCTATATCTGGATAATTTGACTCTGGAAGTACATATAAATTAAACTTTACATTATTTAGATTTGAATTTTTATTATAAAATCCTTTATATAAATCTATTTTAGGAACATCTATTATACCTAAATATTCTTCATATGTATAAGAGTTATCTATTTGTTCTTCCCCGTCTTCAGTGTTATCTATGGTACCCTCTATTTCATTATTATCATTATTCTCATTATTATTAAGTTTGTTATCCATCATAATTGATGATAATGTTAGATTCATTTCACTAAATACAACATCCCTTTTTTCTTTTATATAATCAGTTAGAAAAACGAGAGTGCCACCAATTATTAGTATTACTCCCGTTGCTACTTGTGCTTTAAACTTCTTCATTCTTTTTGTAATTTCTATAGATTACTAATGAACCTAATCCTATAATTAGTAATCCTATTATTGATGTTGTAATTGTTTTAAATGAACTTGTACTTGGAACATCTATTACTGTTTCTGGCTTATTATACATTACTATTTTACTGTCAACACTACCATCAGCATTTACTGTGAATACTACTGACTCTTTATTTAATTCGTATCCTTCTGGTGCTAAGACTTCTGTTAATGTATATTTTCCTGGTGTTAAACCTTCTTTTATTACAAATGGTTCATCTGTTGACACCCAGGCATATATAACCTTTCCACTTTCATCTCTTAATTCTAGAGAAGCTCCTGCTAATTCTTTTCCTGTTGTTACATCTTGTTTGCTAATAGTTATTTCTTTTACTTCTTTTTTGGGTTTATTTTCCATAACTACTTTTGTAACACTACCATCATCTTTTACTTCAAAAGTAATTGTCTCTGTAGATAATTCATATCCCTCTGGAGCAATTGTCTCTGTTAATGTATATTTTCCTGGAGTGATATTTTTTTCTATAATATGTACTTCTTTAGTTGAAGTCCACTCATCAATTATATTATTATTAGAGTCTTTTAATACTAAATGAGCTCCTTCTAGTTCTTTTCCAGTAGTTGCGTCTACTTTACTGATTTCTATTCTTGGATTCTTTGTAATATTTAATGTTATAGTATCATTTACTTGTGTACTACTAGGATATAATGCTGCTGTTCCTTGATATTTTGAATTACTTGGCATATACTCATATGCTTTATACATAATTGCATCTCCACTTAAAAATACTTTAAAGCTTGTATTTAAACTTGTTACACTTGCTGTTGGTACTTTTACTATAAATCTTTCATTGAACTTAAAGCTTGTTTTTTCATTTCCATTTACATCGGTAACTATTGTTCCACTTGGTGCATTCTGTAGTGATACATTATATGTACTTGCATGTGTTGAAACTCCTATATTCTCACTTACATAATATTTTCCATCACTTGATAGTGATAATGTAGTACTTGTATCTTTTACTTTAAGATATGGTGTTTCATATTTTGCTTTTTGGGCTGCGAATACTAAGCTAGCCATTTCTCTTACGACATCAGAATCTTTTCCACGATATGTACCATAATTTATATTAAAATCTTTAAAGATACTATCATTTGGATTTACTAAGTACCATATTGCTAATGATGTTGTAAAATAATCTTTTTCGGCATCTCCAAATATATTTCTATTTGGATAACTATTTTGCATTACATAAGTAATGTCTGCTCCTAACTCTCTTGATAGTGTATACTTCATTGTACCTGTATGAACACTAGTTTTTAATCTTTCTGTGCAATATATGATGTCCCCATTTGTATTCTTTTTGTAAGCCATACTAATTGAGCTTCCACTTAAGTATTTAGAAGATTTAATTTGATATAAATCTTTTCCACTTACTTCATATGAGCTTGGCACATTAGTACTTGCTAATGCTGTAGACATACCTGAAAGTATTGCTACTAAACTAAATAATATTTTCTTCAATTTCATAACAAAAATCCTCCTTTGAAATTGTCTATTATGTTATCACTTTTTGAGACTTTTGTGAATATATTTTGCTTATTTAGAAATTTAAAAAAAGCAACCTTTATTAGTTGCTTTCTATATGTTAACTACTTAGCTTGGTAGTTAGATCCACTTAATTGGTTTTGTCCTAATCTTACTAATCTTTTAGTAATTTCTCCACCAACTGATCCATTAGCTCTTGAAGTTGTATCTGGTCCTAAATTAACACCAAATTCGTTAGCTATTTCATATTTCATTCTTTCGATAGCTTGTTTAGCTCCTGGAACTACCATCTTACTATTTGTGTTGTTACTCATTACTTTCACCTCCTACACTAATAGGTTGTGAAATATTAACAATTTCATGCATCTAAATTAATGGTAATTTTTGCTATTAAAACAAATTTAGTAAATAAGAGTAACCTCAAATGATTACTCTTATTAAATATCAAAATCTTTCTTCTTATTATTTATTTTAATAACTTCTTCATTTTCAATCGCAGCATTAATTAAAGACTCATAATCAAAACTCTTTTCATAAAGTATTGCTTTATCAATATCTGGATTAATAACTGGATGTTTAGGTAAAAATATTGTACAGCAATCTTCATATGGAAGAATAGAAGTTTCATAAGTACCAATTTTTCTAGATATATCAATAATTTCTAATTTATCTAAACAAGCTACTGGTCTAATAACAGGTTTATTAGTAACAGCATTAATTACCCTCATACTAGTAAGTGTTTGACTTGCAACTTGACCTACTGACTCACCATTAATAAGACATAGTAAGTTATTCTTTTCCATTAGTTTTTCACTTATTCTATACATCATTCTACGCATAATGGTTATCATATATGTAGGATCGATATTTTTATATATTGCTTCCTGAATATCCGTAAACTTTATAACATGTAGTGTTATAGAAGGTTCATATTTTGTAAGAATCTCTACTAATTTTTTTACCTTATTCTTAGCCATTATGCTAGTATGTGGTGGAGACTCAAAATACACACATTCTACCTTGATTCCCCTCTTCATTGCCAAGTAAGCTGCTACTGGGGAATCAATTCCTCCTGATAACATAAGAAGACCTTTGCCAGCTACTCCAACCGGATAGCCACCCGCGGCACTTATTTCTTTATGATATATATATGTATAATCCTCTCTTATTTCAATTTTTAATAAATATTCTGGATTATGTACATCGACCTTAATATTATCAATATTCTTAAGTATTAAAGCACCAATCCTTCTACTAAAATCCATACTAGGTATAGGAAAAGACTTGTCTGCTCTATCAGTTTCTACTTTGAAAGTATTAAATTTTGTATCTTTTGCAATATTTAATACTTCTTTTTCTATTTCTTCAATATTAGTATTCACTCTAGTAGCTATAACTATACTATGAATACCAAATATATTCTTAAGAATATCCACTATTTCGTCAATATTATCTTCTGTTTCAATAAACATTCTTACTCTATTTTTAATTATTTTAACATTATAATTTTCTAATGCTCTCTTAATATTATTATAAAGAATATTTATAAATACTTTTCTATTATCCTTTTTAGTGGTTAATTCACCATATTTAATTAATATTATTTTCATTTTATCACCTATCTATCTATCTATTATGAAGTGATTCTAATACAGTAAGTACTTTCATTACTTGTATTTTCAGTAAAAGTACAAGTTCTATTTTGACAAGTAACAGTTCCACATAATGTTCTCTTAGAATTATTAGGATCTGTTATATCACTTGCTCTAAGTGTACTACCAGTAGCATTAATTAAAGCAGGAATAGTAAGAGTTACAGTACTAACATTATTCCTATCAATATATAATTCTGCCTCTGATTCTATAAGTTTAATCTTCATATTTTTTTCTTTATCTCTACTTCTTTCAATCGAAGAAGTAACACTAGGTATAGCAATAGTCATAATAACCGCAAGTATTACAAGTACTGCAAGTAACTCTATTAGAGTAAATCCTTTTCTATTCATTTTTTTCATTTATCTCACCTAACCATAGTATAAAATATTTTTAAATATTATACAATATCTATTTAACTTTTTCTTTAAGTTTACTTAATATATTTATTGCTTCAATTGGTGTAATATTTAAAATATCAATATTCTTAACTTCTTCTTCTACTTCACTCTTTTTATCATCGAAATTAAGCGGAAGTGTGGTTTGTATAATAGTATCTGTCTTTTTTTCTTTATTTTCATATATATTTAATATACCACTTGCTCTATCTATTACATCATCAGGAAGTCCTGCAAGTTTAGCAACATTAATACCATAACTTTTATCTACAGAGCCATCTTTTACTTTATGTAAAAAAGTAATATTACCATTTTCTTCTACTGCTGAAACATGTTTATTCTTTAAATTAGTAATAGTCTTTTCCATATCAGTAAGTTCATGATAATGTGTCGAAAAAAGTGTCTTACATTTAATTTTATTAGCCACATACTCTAAGATAGCCTGTGCTAGGCTCATACCATCAAAAGTAGCAGTTCCTCTACCTAATTCATCAAAAAGTATTAAACTGTTTCTTGTAGCATACTTAATAGCTCTTGAAGCCTCCATCATTTCTACCATGAATGTAGACTCGCCACTAACTAAATCATCAGAAGCACCAATACGTGTAAATATCTTATCAAATATAGGAAGTGTTGCTTCTTCAGCAGGTACAAAACATCCTATCTGTGCCATTATAGCAATAATACCAAGTTGTCTCATATAAGTAGATTTGCCTGCCATATTAGGACCAGTAATTAAAAGAATATCTGTATTACTATCCATAACTATATCATTAGGTACATACTCTTCTCCTTTTAATACTCTTTCTACTACTGGATGTCTTGAATTAAGTACTTTTATTTCATTATTAGTAGTAATTACAGGTCTAACATAATTATATTTTTCACTAACTAGGGCAAAAGAACTAAGTACATCTATTTCACTTATTACTTTAGCAGTTCTCTGAAGTTCTGGAATATATTCCTTACATTTGTCTCTAATTTCTATAAATAAATTATATTCCAAATTAATAATTCTATCTTCACTAGATAATATTAAATCTTCTTTTTCTTTTAATATTGGATTAATAAATCTTTCACAGTTAGCTAAAGTCTGTTTTCTAATATAGCCCATGTCATCAGTAACCATATTTAAGTAAGATTTACTAATCTCTATATAATAACCAAATACTTTATTAAAACCAACTTTTAGTCCTTTAATACCAGTTCTTTCTCTCTCTTCAGTTTCAAATCTACTAATAAAGTCTTTTCCACCTCTACTTAAATCTTTAAGTTCATCAAGTTCACTAGAATATCCATCTTTAATTAAATATCCTTCTTTTATCGTATTAGGAGGTTCTTCATATATAGACTTTTCTAATAAGTCATATAAGTCATCCAATGTAGTAATCTTTTCATAAAAGCCTATCTTTTCTAGTTTTTCCTTAATACTAGGAAGTACTTTTAAAGAAGCCTTTAATTGTAATAAATCTTTACCATTTGCAGAACCAAAAGATAATTTACCACATAATCTTTCTAAATCATAAACTTCATATAAATCATTTCTAAGTTCTTCTGCTAAAATAAACTCTTCAAGTAACTTACTAACTATATCATATCTTTTATTAATCTTATTAATATCTAAAAGTGGATTTTCAATAAAATACTTAAGTTTTCTACTACCCATTGCGGTCTTTGTATTATCTAATAGCCATAGTAGTGAATAAGTTCTCTCTTTAGTCCTTAGACATTCTGTAAGTTCTAGATTTCTCTTTGTATGAATATCCATCTCTAAGTATTGTTCTTTTTCTTTAATAACAACTTCTTGGAAGTGTGATAGATTTCTTTTTTGTAATACATCTAAATAATATAATAGTAACTTAATTGAATTAACAATTCTTGCATCACTAACATTTTGATAAATATTTTGATATTTATCATTTAATAATTCATTTTGTATAGTAACAGGTATTTTTAAACTTCTTATCTTAGACAATAATACTTTATTAATAAGTTCATTTACTATTAATTCTTTAATATCTAAAGATAATATTTTATATATTACATCATCAGTATTATTAGTAAGTAATTCACTATATACTTCTCCTGTTGTAATATCTGAATAAGTAAGAACAAAACCATAAGAAAAGTCATATAAACATCCTATATAGTTATTTTCTTTTTCATTTAAAGAATTAGTATTAATTACTGTACCAGAAGATATTACTTCCACAATATCTCTTTTTACTATCCCTTTAGCGGTCTTTGGATCCTCTAATTGTTCACATATAGCAACTTTATATCCCTTTTTAATTAGTTTATCAATATATACTTCAGCGGCATGATGTGGTATACCACACATTGGAACTCTCTCATCAAGTCCAGCATTTTTACCAGTAAGTGTAAGTTCTAAAGCATGAGCCACTTCTTCAGCATCTTCAAAAAACATTTCGTAGAAGTCACCAAGTCTATATAATATTATTGTATCCTCGTATTTATCTTTTAATTCTACATAATGTTTCATCATCGGAGATAATTTACTCCTGTCAATTTCACTTCTTTTCATCTTATACCTTCTTTGCTCTTTAATTATATCATTTTATGCTATTTTAGTAAATGTAAAATATGTAAAATCATATATATTTTACCCTGTAAAAACACTTTTTACCAATTGCTTTTTAAGTATTTTTGATATATAATTATTATGGTTGGTGATAGTATGAAAAAGAGAAAAAGAAAAATAAACAAAAAAAGAATATTAATACTAGTTTTATTCTTATTAATCATATTATCTATAGGTATTTACTTAATAGTACCAAAGAGATATGGTTATCAAAAAGATGTAATTAATGTATTTAAAGAAGATAATTATTATGAAAAGATAAAAGAAACTAAAAAATATTCTAAGACATTAGAAACAGCAGTTATAGAAAATAACTATAAGAAAGAATATTTTGATGAATATTTAGATATAAATTATGTTGAAGAAGATAACTTTATAAATAATATTAATAAATTATTAGATTTAGGTTATAAAAATAAAGATATCAATACCTTCTATGAAAAAGTACCTAAAAGTATTGATGTTATTACTTCAAATAAATATGATAAAAATATTATTAATTATATATCATTAAATTATTTTAAAGAAGAAAATCTAGACAGATATATTAAATATGATTTTATTGATACTAAATCAGTATATGATACTACTATACTAAAAGAGAAATATAACTATGAAGATACCGTAACTTATGTTAATGCTTATCTAGATAAAGATTATTATACAAATGATATTCCTTTATCTAAAGAAGAAGCAAGTAAGTTAGATGTTATTGTAAATAAATATTATAAACTAGATAAAGACTATGAACCAGAAGATTTAACAATAATTAATAGTAAGTTTGCTTCAGGTACTCAAAAATTAAGAAAAGAAGCTGCTGGTAAGTTTGAAGAAATGGCTTCTGATATGTTAAAAGAAAATCTAAAAATATATGCTGGTTCTACTTATCGTTCTTATTCTTATCAAGAAGGATTATATAATAGATATGTTAAAAAAGATGGTTTCAAAGAAGCTGAAACATACTCTGCAAGAGCAGGTTATTCAGAACACCAATTAGGACTAGCGGTAGATATTGTAAATGGTAAATGGAATTATCTTAGTGAAGGTGATAAAGAATATACTTGGCTTGTTAATAATTCATATAAATATGGTTTTATACTTAGATATCCTCATGAGAGTGAATATATAACAGGTTATGTTTTTGAAGATTGGCATTTTAGATATCTAGGAATAGATTTAGCCACTAAAGTACATGAAAGTAAATTAACTTATGATGAATATATAGCAAGAGGTATGTTAAAAGAGAAGTAATCAAAACTTCTCTTTTTATCTTCTTCTATATCTTCTTTTAAAACTTTCTATATAATATTCACTATTAGTATCAAAATATTTATCATCATTATTCATTTTATTAAGTACCTTCATCGTAGTGGCATAAGCTTCTACTCTCTCATCATTAAAATTTATTTCTTCTAATAAATTAACCACAGTTTTTGAAGGTAAATTATAACCAAGTTCTAACACTAAATTACCTTTTACATTTTTAAGAAATCTAAGTCTACTATTATACTCATAATTTACATATTCATCACCAGTTATAATATCATAGTACTTATCTTCTAACTCATTATATTCAACTATTGTAAAAATCTTAATACTTCTATTTTTTTGTTTTCCATCATAATAATAAGTTTCATTAAGCTCAACTAAAGAAGCATTACTAAATATATCTGGTGCAACCTCTAATCTTTCTGTATTAACCTCTACTTCATCAGTTATCTTTTTCTTTTCTCCTATATTTTTATATCTAACAAGATAATATTTACTCATTTATATTTTCCTTACTTTTAATTAAACTACTAATAGCTCTTTCAACAATTATCTTACCATATTTATAACTAATAGAGCCTTGCTGATAAGCAATATAAGGACTTCTAAGAGGGCCATCACAAGATAATTCAATAGAACTACCCTGTGTAAAAGATCCTGATGCCATAATAATTTTATCGTCATATCCTGGCATATCGGATGGTTCTACTAATGCATTAGAGTCAATCTTAGAATTAGACTGAATACCTCTAACATAATTAATTAAATCTTTTTCATTTTCAAATATAATATTTTGAACTATATCTACTCTCTCATCATTATATTTAGGACTAACTTTATAACCTAACTTTTCAAATAAATATGCTGTGTAAGTAGCAGTCTTTAAAGCATTAGCTACAATCATTGGAGCCATATATAATCCCTGAAGAATATATCTATTTTGATTTAAAGAAGGACCAACTTCAGCACCTTGTCCTGGAACATTTAATCTTTCTGCACATAAATTAATTAAATCTTTTCTACCTACTATATAGCCGCCATTTGATGTAATTGAAGCACCTAAATTCTTAATAAGTGAACCAACGCATACATCTACTCCTACTTCAGTAGGTTCTTTAGTACTAACCATTTCGCAGTAGCAGTTATCTACCATTATAATTACATCCTTATTAATAGTTCTAATTAGTTTAACAACCTTTTCTATTTTATCAATATTAATACTTTCTCTTGTACTATAACCTTTACTTCTTTGTATTTCAATTAATTTAATCTTATTATTCTTAAGTACATCTCTAACTTTTTCATAATCGAAATCATCATTAACTAAATTAACTTCCATATAATTAATATTAAATGCTTTTAATGAAGAATTATTATTATTAAAACCAATTACACTATCTAATGTATCATAAGGTTTACCACTTATTGATAAAAGAGTATCACCAGGTCTTAATAATGCAAATAAACATGTACTAATAGCATGAGTACCAGATATAAACTGACTTCTAACTAGAGCATCTTCAGTCTTAAATATGCTAGCATATACTCTTTCTATTTTATCTCTACCAATATCATTATATCCATATCCAGTAGCACTATTAAAATCACTTTCACATACACTATTTTCTATAAAGGCATCAAGTACTTTCTTACTATTAAATTCTTCTATTTCTTCTATTTTATTAAAATATACTTCTAAATCTTTTTTACTATCTTTAATTATATTATCTAACATTTTATACCACCATCTATTCTAATAATACTATCATTTATATAACTTGCTTTATCACTAATAAGAAATTCTACTAAATTAGCAACTTCTCTAGGATTAGCAAATCTACCAAGTAATATTTTATTTTCTTCTTTACCTATAAAATCACTATCTAAGTTTTTATTCATTTCGGTATTAACCCAACCAGGACATATTGTATTTACTCTAACATAAGGAGCAAAATAATTAGCAAGATTCTTTGATAAAGATATTAAACCAGCCTTTGAAGCATCATAATCTATACTCTCTATATAAGGAGTATCTATTCCATTAGTAGAACTAATATTTATTATTACTCCATATTTATTATCTACCATTTTAGGTCCTATCTTTTTACATAATAAGAATGGTGCAATTAAATTAATATCTAAAGTTTTCATAAAGTTATCTTTAGTTTTATCTTCAAATAAAGTATCTATTGCTATACCTGCATTATTTATAAGTATATCTATATTATCATATCTATTATATATTATATCAAGCATATTATCTATTTCATCTTCTTTAGATAAATCACATTTTACCATTAAATAATCTCTGTTATATTCTTTATCTAATTCTTCTTTTAATAATCTAGTACTATTTTCATTACTATTATAATGTAGTATTACATCGTAATCTTTAGCAAGTATTCTAGCTATTTCTTTACCTATTCCACTTGAAGATCCTGTTACTAATACAGTTTTTCTCATACTTCTCCCTCTTTTCTCTTTGGTATTATAACATATTTTCTATCTTTTTTAAACAAAATACTTGTCAAATATAAAAATATATGATATCATTGTAAATGTCTTATGGCGGAATTGGTGAAGTGGTTAACACGGTGGATTGTGGTTCCATTATGCAAGGGTTCGATCCCCTTATTCCGTCCCAGATAGATAATTAACTAACTCGTTAAGAGTTAGTTTTTTTATTTTGTTCACTCTAGATCTAAGGTTCTAGAGTGTTTATTTGAGCCAAAGTATTGTCTCAAATAAATATCTATTATATATAAGGCATAATTATATACAAAGAAAAGAAAGAATATTTAAATTCCTTCTATTTGTTAAATTCTTCATTTAATTTATTTATATAGTATGTTCTCATATTATTAAGAATAGTATCTACCACTTCAAAAGATATCTCTCTTTCACTCTTATTAGTAGTATCAAACATATAAAAATTAATATTTTCTTTTTCTGCAAGCATCTTCATATTTAATAAAGAATTATTATATTCATTAACATTATCTTGACTTAAGAAAGTTCTTTTTTCTAGTGCTACATTAGCAGTATAATCTCTTCTTAAAGAAGTCAAACTATCAGTATAAGTTCCTATTACAATATCAATTTTATTTTTAATAATAGGTACATATTCATTTATATAATTATCATATTCTTCTTTAGATACCCCATTTTTACTATATAATCTATCCATCCAAATCATCCTATCAAATAATGATCTGTCTATTATTATAACATCATAGTTCTTATCTATTGTATCATTTAAATCATTTAAAACATATTTAGGTATCTCTGTATTTATTACGTTTTTATATTCATTCTTTAATCTTGGATATATTTCTTTCTTATATCTTTGGGAAGTAGTAAATTCTTCAAGTACTTTAGTATTAAATTTACCTTTTTTAAAGAAATCATATAAATTATTTATAAGCGTAGTCTTACCAGTTCTCGGAGTACCAGTAAATTCTATAACATATGTAAACTTATTATTTAATACTTTCATCATTTTATATATTTCTTGTTTTTTATAATGTAGTTTTATTAATTTACTATATTCTTCTTCCCTACCTTCAAATATTTTTCTTTCTAAGTCATCATGTTTATTATTATCAAAGACATCGTCAATTAATAATTTTAATCTAACAAACATTGGATAGTCTTTATCTTCATTACATATTAAACTATTATATACTTCTGTATAATACCATTTTTGTTTTTCATACCCTCTTTTAAATGCCGAAAAGTCTTTTTCTCCTCTAGTTTCAAAAATAATTCTCATATCTTCTAGATTACTTATTTTATCAGCACATACTATAGATTTATGTCTTAAATCTAAATTTTTTACAATATTTATAGTTTCTATTTTTCTCTCTTCCCAACTTAAACTTTTATCTTTTTCTGTATCTCCAAGTACTAAAGATACTATATCTTCATTAAATGCTTTTAACAAATCCTCTTTAGTATACTTAGTATCCTCAATTACATCATGAAGATATCCCGCAGCCACCACATTATCATCAAAACCATATTCAGTTAAAATATCGGCAACATTTATAGGATGTATTATCATTGGTTTTTCTTTATCCGATTTTCTTATTTGTCCTTTATGTGCATTGATTGCAAACTCTTTAGCCTTATCTTTTATATTCATATTTATTCCTCCTAAAAATATTGTATTACCAATTCAGGAAATATTAAGTCTTTTTAATTTAATACAAGGAAATATATTGTCTATTCTATATTTCTTTTATATTTAGTATTTTATTTAAAGTAAAATGTCTAATTGACCCTCTTAATTTACAAAAAGCCAAAACATAAACTTTATTTTCAAATTCAAATATATTTATTGGTATAATTTCTCTCTTTACTATTTTTCCTGATGAGCCAAGATAATCAATAAATATACTCTTCTTATTTTTTATACAATCATTTATTGTGTTTATTTTATCATCAGCAGCATTTACAACTACATTAATATCTTTATACTCCGATAACACTTTATTAATATTATAAATAGAATGAAGTTTCTTGTTTAGTTCTGTATAGTCTTTAATAAGTTTATCATTATCTGAAGTAGATATTTCATCTTGTACTTTATCTAATACTTCTAAATCATACTTATTAAAGTAATCTATATCAATCATATCATTCTTATTTATGTAGTAACCGCCTCCAGGACCCTTAAAAGATTCAATAATATATCCAGCCATTTCTAACTGTTCCTTATAATATCTAACCATTCTCTCAGTAACACCAAGTTCCTCACTTAATTCTTTGACTGAATATACTCTACCATTTGATAATAATTTTATCATTAAAATTGTATTAGTTATTTTACTCATAATTAGTCCCACCTAAAAGTATTATATAAAAAATAAGTACACATTTCAATACAAAAAAGAGAAACTATCCAAGTCTCTCTTTAATTAATTTATTTACTAAAGACATATCTGCTCTACCTTTAACTAAAGGTGATATATTCTTCATTATAAGGCCCATATCTTTTGAAGATGTAGGTTTTACCTCTTCAAATACCTTATCAATAGTTTTATTTAACTCTTCTAAAGACATCTCTTCAGGCATATAAGAACTAAGTATTTCTATTTCCTTCTTATTTTGAAGTACTAAGTCTTCTCTACCAGCGGCTTCAAATTGTTCTATTGCATCTTTTCTCATCTTAATCTGTTTAGAAATTACCTGAATAACATCATCATCAGTAAGTTCTTCCCTAGGATTAGGTTTAGCAAGTTGCATAGCACCTTTGATCATTCTAATTACTCCAAGTTTAAAACTATCTTTATTTTTCATTGCTTCTTTTAAATCATTATTAATTTTTTCCGCTAACATAATTCTATCTCCTTAGTAATTTCTTTTATTTTTTCTAGAATTAATAGTATTTTTCTTTTTTTCTTCTCTTTCTTTAAATCCTTTAGACTTAAATCCATCTGCTCTTTCCCTAGCTTTAGAGAGATTACCATTACGTGCTACTTGATTCTTAAATTTTCTTAAAGCAAATTCAACATCATTATTTCTAACACCAACGGTTATTTTAGTTCCTGCTGACATCTATATCCCTCCTTCCGCTTTACCAAGTAAGATTATAACATTATTTGACATAATTTACAAGAAGAAAAAAGTCTTTTTTTATAAAAACAGCCTATATTTTATCAAAAATCACACATTTTACCTTCACTTTTCCTTCTAATATAGCTTCCAAAGGCTTCACCTATATTAAAAATAATCTCAATAGTTCTATATATTGCATTCATCATTGTCGCAGTAAAACCTGCTCCGCCATCTATTTTTAACATCTCATTCTTATCTAATTCTCTCATCTTTTACCTCCTAATACATTACACTTTTCTGGATTAGAATAACCATTAAGTGTTCCCACTATAAAGGTTATAATTGTTCCAATAATTGTGGTAATTAAAATTGCATTAGCTCCACCATTAATATTTAACATATCTTCTTTTCTTAATTCAATCATTTTGTACCTCCTAATTCCTTTAAATATTCTATTACCATTTTATCTTCTTTTAATAGTTTTAAGTTTAATACTAAATTATTATATTTATACTTATTATCAAGATTTATATTAAGAACTACTTCTTGATATGTATCATTATTATCACTAAAGTATTCCTCACTGATACTCTTAATACTATACTTATATGTTTTCTTATCAATTATCAAAGTATCATTTAAAGTAATATATTTTGTCTCAGATATTGGTATATAACATTTTAAATAATAACTATCATCTTCTTCAATAACAGTACCTTTAAAAAAGTAATATTCTTTATAATGAAATAACATACATACTATAATTAAGGAAAGTGCACATATTATTAATATCATTATATAAATATATACTAAAGGTCTAATCTTTCTATTTAAAATAATTCTACTATCTATCATTATTCTTACCTCTTAGTCTAATAATTTTATCATATAAATCAGTATTATTCTCTCTATGTGATACCACTATAAAAGTTTTATCTTGATATGTCCAAAATAAATTTTCTAAAATAATTCTCTCTAACTTAATATCAATTTGACTTAAACCTTCATCTATCATTATTATCTTACTATTTTTTAAAAGACCTCGGGCTAGTATTATTCTTTGTCTTTGACCTCCTGAAAGATTACTACCATTCTCTTCGGTAATATAATCATAACCTAATATATTATCTTTAATAATTTCATCTACATAAGTCATTTTACATACATTCAAAAAATCATTCTCTGAAATATTTCTATCAAGTATAATATTATTTCTAATACTATCTGTATATAACATTTCATTTTGTGAAATATATGTTATGTTCTTTCTTATATCCGCTAAAGTATAATCATTAATATCATAACCATTAATAAATATTTGTCCCCTATCTACATCATAATACTTATAAATTAATTTTAATAAAGTAGACTTACCAATACCAGATTCACCAAGTATAAGTACTCTTTCTCCATTCTTAATAGATAAATTAACATTATTAAGAGGATAATATTTATTATTAAAAGTAAAAGATAAATTTCTAACTTCAATATTACCATTTAATTCTAGTTTATTATCTGCAATAATTTCTTTGTCCGCATCAAGTAAATCATTTACTCTTCTAATACTATTCTTAACAAAATGATACTCATTAAGTAAAGATATAAAATTATCAATTGGAGATAATATATAATTAAATAGTAGTGTTATAGTCAAATAATTACCCATAGTTAAATTATTCTTCATAATAAATCTAAAACAAATAAAATTAAGTACTAATAGTCCTAAATCATCAAGTAAACCTTTAAGTAATAAAAGAATATTATTAATTTTTTCACCATAATATGAAGTAGCAATTAACTTATTATAATCCTTCTCAAACTTTAATATAATATTATCTTGAATATTAAGATTTTTAATAGTTTCAAATGATTTAGTAGACTCTATTATATCATTATTAACTAACTCATTATTCATCTGATTTTTAATATTAATTCTTTTTATTATTGGATTAAATATTAGTATAATTAATATATATATTATAAGCATAACAATAATTAACATAATAAATTCTCTCTTAATAAAATATATAATAATAAAAGATGTAATAAATACTATAATATCTAAAAATATCGTAACTATAATTCTAGATATAAATATTTTAAAGTGTGATAAATCATTAATTCTAGATAATACCCCACCCGAAGTCTTTCCTTGATAAAATGTGAAGGGAAGTAAAATAATATTACTAAATGTACTAAGAATAATACTAATATCTATTTTTTGATTTAAATAAATAATTAAGTAATTTCTAACATAATTACTAATATTTTTAAGTATATATAAGATAGAAAAGAATATCGTAATTATAATTAAATTATTTACTTCAGTATTTATTATCTTATCAAAAATAATTTGTGAATAAAAGGATGTTCCTATAGAATATAAAGTAATTAATAATGACAATATAGTTAAGAATACGATAATACCTTTATTATTAAATAATACTAGCCATATCATCTTCATTAATTTTTTATCACTAGTGATTACCGAGATAGGTTTTACTTTTTCAAAAAGCATTAAATAGCCTGTCCACACATTAGTAAAATCAAACATATCCATTGTAACCTTACCCACTGCAGGATCCATCATTAATACCTTATCTTCATATAACTTATATATAACAACAAAATGCATATAATTCTTATTATTAAGCTGAACAATATATGGACATTTAACCTCCTTTATTTGACTAACATCACTTGCCTTATATGATTTAGCCATTAGTCCCAGTTTAGATGATGCCTCACTTAAATTATAAAAATTAGTCCCTTCTTTTGTTGTCTTAGTCATCTCTGTTAATCTATCTAAAGAAATATCACCTCCATAATAACGAACGATAGATAAAAGAGAAGCTGCTCCGCAATCCTTATTTCCTTCTTGTAGTACAATTAAATCTTTCTTCATTTTACTCCCTTCATACTTATATACAAGAAGTGATATTTGATTTTGCCATAATTTTGAAAATTTCTTCAAAAATATTTAATTATTACCAAATTTTATTAATTTGTAACCAAAGCAAACAATTTATAGTCAAAAAAAATATAACTTCAAAAAGTTATATTTTTAATAAATTACTTCAGGAGATAATTTAATACCCTTATCATTATCTACATATCTAAATATAAAGTTAGAATCCTTATCAATATTATTTATATTAAATACCAAAATATAATCTTTATAACTAGTAGTATCTAATATATTATTTCTATACCCTATTCCAATATCATTAAAATATAAATAAAACTTTTGACTTGGAACATACTTATTATTTTTACCCTCTAAAACAAAATGGTCTAAATCCAAAGAATATTTATTCACCTTGCCAATTACACTAACCTTAAGTATTACATAACTATTATCTTTACTAATTCTCTTTCTATCAGTCAGATAACTATCAGTAACTTTAATATTAAATGCACTAGTACCAAGTACTTCACCCTCTTTTAAATCTCTATTAACAACATATTTATTAAAAGGAAACAACATAACTAAAATAAGTATTAAAGTACCAAGAATTATATTAATAAAAAATTTATTTTCTACATAATAATACTTAAGTTCTCTAAGAGTTCTTCTACCAGTTCTCTTTAGACCATTACTAGATACATCAATACTAACTTCTACTTCAGCACTATCTTCTTCACTAAGATTTAATTCTTTTAAATCCTTACTAAAATTAAACTTCTTAATATCAAATCCAAGTCCTCTTATTAAAGTAGGTATACATATAACAAATAATACATAAAAATTAGACCTTGCTATATCTCTATATAATCTAATTATTCTAGCACTAACAGTAGTAGTTTCTAAAGACCTAATACTTAAATATAAGTAAGTATATACTCCCGTACAAAGTACACTAACTATAATCAAAATAATATAGTATAACCTAGGTTTATCTTTATATTTCATAAGATAAAATATCGAAATAGATAAACCTATAATAATAATTGGCGCTATATATATAAATGCATTAATATAATTAGAAGATAATATCTCCATATTCCCATTAGCGGTTATATAATCTTTAAAGAAATTAAGTACTGTACTAGCATTATATGTAATAATTGCCAGTAGAGCAAATAATATTAAATGTATTAACCTAAAATGTTTTATCAAAAAAGCATAAGGTCTTCTAAGTATCATATTCAAATCCTCCTATCATAATAAAATTATACAATAAAACTATAATTATATCAATACTTTTCCTTTCCAAGAAAGCCAAAGTCTTTCTTGGCAAATTATAGCCTACAAGTAGTCTATAATTTGTAAATATTATTGATTTTTTATTAAAAATAGCATATAATGTATACAGAGAGAGAAATTAGTCATAATAAAAATGACTAACACCTATTTTCGTAAGGTGTTCTCCCCACATTGGTTTGTGGAGCACTTCCTTAAGAGGCGCTCCATTTTACTTATTTCTTATGATTACGATTGTTTCTATTATCTAAGTAAACAATCATAACTAGAGTAATCCAAGCAAATGCTAGGACTAGTTCCAACTCAAAACCCCCTTTCTCAAGAAAACTTCGAGCCATAAGATCACTCCTTTCTTCTGAAGAACAGAAAATTGGGGAGAACACCTATAGGTATTAATCACAACTAGCATTATATACTAATTTGAATATCGTAGTCAAGTAAAATATAGCTATTTTTTTAATATCTTTATAAATCCTTATAAACAAAGGTTTTATAAGATTTTAAGGTGTAAAACATTTGTACGATAATGTGCATTTTTAACCATATCTATTGCATTTTTTACCAAAATATCATATAATGTATACAGAAGATAAATTAGTCATAACAAGATATGACTAACACTCGTTTATAGAGTGCTTCTTCCTATGGCATTGCTTATAATTAAAATTATTAGAATTAATGCAAAGATTAGTTCGTAATTCCACTTACTAAAACCCCTTTGCAGAGTGATTTTTCAGCATAGCATCACTCCTTTCTTCTGATAACAGAAAATAAAAAAATATCCATAGGTACTAATTAAAACTAGCATTATATGCTAGTTTAAGTAATAGTCAATTATTGACTATTTTTTTATTTCCATAAAATATAATAAAAACTATAATTTCTTATAGTTTTAATCTTTATATACAATCAATTGACCTTCTTCTAAATAAATATTATTATTTTGACTAAGAAGTTTATTAATATTACCACCAAGTAATCTATTAACAGAAAGTAAAGTATCATTATCCTTAGTTATATAATACTTAACATCTCTTTTAGGTACTAATATAGTCGTATTAGGATAAATATAATCGTCTACATTAATACCATTAAGTAATGCCAATAAATTATAATCAGTATTATATCTCCTTGCAATATTATATAAATTATCTCCCTTTTCAATAGTATAAACTTCAAAATACTCATTCATCGTAGGAACAATAATATTACTCCCTACTGCAAAGTTACTATTTTGATTTAAGTTTTTTAATATCTCTGGTGATACCCCATACCTTTTCGCTAAACTATCCAGAGTATCACCATTTTGTATTTTATAAATACCATACATAATTAAGTCCTCCCATATATAATATGATATCTATACCTATTTGTGAACGAGTTCTCCTTTAGGGCACCTATTACCCCAAGCATCTATTATTCTTTTATCCCTTAGTACCTCAATTATTTCACAGTTGTTAGAGCAGCCTCTACACTCTGTACCCTTAGTCTCATAAATAACATCTTCAATATCAAAAGAAAACTCAATTTCCTTTTGTTTCTTAGATAGGATAGCCACTCCTAGAGCACCCATTAAATGTGAATTATTATCTACATAAATCTTCTCTCCAGTAATATCCTCAAATGCCTTTACCACTCCAATATTTTTTGATACCCCGCCTTGAAACACAATCGGAGCCACTATCTTTTTACCCTTACCAACATTATTCAAATAATTATTGACAATAGCATAACAAAGACCCGCTATTATATCTTCTTTTCTATGTCCCATTTGTGATTTATGAACCAAATCCGATTCTGCAAAAACAGTACATCTAGCAGCTATCTTTGTCGGTTTCTTACTAGTAATGGCAATATTACCAAACTCCTCTATTGGAATACCAAGTCTCTTAGCCTGACTAGATAAAAAAGATCCAGTCCCCGCCGCACATAAAGTATTCATAGCATAATCAGTAACAATACCATTATCAATAAGAATAATTTTAGAATCCTGTCCTCCTATTTCAAATATTGTTCTAACTTCCGGATAAATACTCATTGTTCCAATAGCATGAGCAGTAATCTCATTCTTAATAACATTAGCCCCAAGTATAGTTCCAATAAGTTTTCTCGCCGATCCTGTAGTGCCAACCCCAACCACTTTATATTCATTAAGATTAATCTTACTCTTAAGTTCTCTAACTACCCTTTTACTCGCAGTAATAGGACTACCTTCCGTATATAAATAAGAACTAGCTAGTATCTTATTATCTTCGTCAATAATAACCCCTTTAGTAGATATACTACCAATATCAATACCCAAATAAACCTTCTTCATTTTTCACCTCATTTTAATTATATGAAATAAAAAATAAAAAAGATGTCGAATCTTATCTTTCTAACACCTTTATTTTACTTTTATCAAGTTCTAATTTTGAATAATTAACATCACACACATCAAGCATTCTCTTCGCTGCCATTACTCCATTACTTCTTGCATACTTATCATCCAAATAAATAATATCTTTTATCCCAACTTGTATTACTTCCTTAGCACATTCATTACAAGGAAACAAAGTAACATATAACTTAGCCCCTTCAAAATCCTTTATATTACCCCTATAATTAAGAATAGCATTTCTCTCAGCATGAACAACATACATATACTTAGTATTAAGTTCATCACCTTCTCTATCCCAAGGAAAGAACTTATCTTCATATCCATTAGGAGTACCATTATACCCAACAGACAATATTCTATTATCCGCACTTACTATACAAGCACCAACCTGTGTATTAGGATCCTTGCTTCTTTCAGAAGCCAAAATAGCTACTCCCATAAAAAACTCGTCCCAAGATAAATAATCTTTTCTTTGCTTATCAATATATTCCATAATAACCTCCAGTAGATATATTTTACCAAATTAAAGAGAAAAAATCTACATAATATAGATTAATTCAAAAATAATTGTTATAATATAGAAGAAGGTGATAATAAAAATGAAACAGAAATTATTAAACATATTAAAAAGTACTGGAGTACTAATATTAATGCTCCTATGGCCATCAGTAATATTTATTATATTCAATGTAGATATAAATAATATAACTAGTAAAGATTATGTGATCTATTATACTATATCAAGTTTAACATTAAGTATAATATTAATTACAATATATAGAAAAGATTTCTTTAAAGATTTAAAATCCTATTTCAAAAACTTTAAAAATAACTTTGAAGTATCATTTAAATATTGGCTAGCAGGTCTTGCAGTAATGTACATAAGTAATCTCTTCATAACCTTTGTTCTAAATAAACAATTAGCGGGTAATGAAGAAACAGTAAGAAACTATTTAGTAACATTACCACTACTTATGACATTTGATGCCGCTATATGTGCTCCAATTAACGAAGAATTAACATTTCGAAAAAGTTTTAAAGAAATATTTCCAAGTAAATGGGTGTTTGTTATCATGAGTGGCTTAATATTTGGTTTATTACATGTTGCTAGTTATATAGAAACATTTAGTGATATCATATATTTAATACCATATTCAGCCTTAGGTATAGCCTTTGCCCTATTATATTATAAGACAGATAATATCTTCTCATCAATTACTATGCATAGTATCCATAATCTCCTAGCTACCATACTAGTTCTATTAGGAGCATCATTATGAAAAAGCTAATAAGATTCTTATTAATAATAATATTAATACTATCATTACTCATAATATATGCTAGATATGGAGGTACAAGAGGATTAATAACCAAAGAATACCCAATTGAAACCACTATTGATGATAGTTTTGATGGACTAAAAATAGTTCACTTTAGTGATTTACATTATCTTAGAATAACAAATAAAGAAACTACTCAAAGTATAATAGAAGAAATAAATCTATTAAATCCCGATATTGTAGTATTTACTGGAGATTTAATCGATAAAGATTATAAACCAAATGATAAAGATATAAGTAATTTAAAAGAATTACTTACTAGTATTAAAAGTAAATATGGTAAATACTCCGTACTAGGAGAACATGATATTAAAGTAGAAGATACTATTAAAGATATATATATAAGTAGTAACTTTACTCTATTAGATAATAGTTATGATATAATATATGGAAATAATAATAACAAACTATTCATAGGAGGACTAAGTAATAATCCCGATATAGATAAAGTAATGAATTACTTTACTGATAGTGAAGATATAAATTATAAAATAATACTAGTACATGAACCAGATTATATAGATACAATAACTTCTAAATATAACAACATAAACCTAGTATTAGCAGGACATTCTCATAATGGACAAATAAATATACCATATATAAAGAAACTATTACTACCTGAAGGTAGTAAAAAATACTATAATAATTATTATAAAGTAAATAATACCAATCTCTATATTTCTAGTGGATTAGGAGAATCAAAGATAAACTTTAGATTATTTAATAAACCATCCATAAACTTTTATAGAATAAATAAAATAGGAACTAAGTAATTAAACTAGCTCCTATTTATTTTTATACCAAATATTTTCATAAGTGAGACCTTAGGCTCACTTATGCCTCTTAAGACTTATTTATAAGGCTTAAGAGGATTACTTAAATAATCTCTTATATACATCCTCATAGTCTTCTACTAAGACAATATCAAGTCTATCCTTAACCTCACTAGGAAGTAATATAAGTTCTTTAGATAACTCTAAAGGTAAATACACAGTAGTAATACCATTGGTAACAGCAGATATAAGTTTCTCTTTAAGACCTCCAACAGGAAGTATCTTACCTCTTAAAGTAATCTCACCAGTCATAGATATCTTATTATCAATAACCCTATTCTTAAGTAAACTAAGAATAGCAGTAACAATAGTAATACCCGCAGAAGGACCATCTTTAGGAACGGCCCCCTCTTCAATATGAAAGTGAAAATCAGACTCCTCAAATATCTTATAATCAATCTTAAACTTAGTATTATTAGCCTTAATATAACTAAGAGCAATATAGATACTCTCTTTAATAACATCCCCTAAACCACCAGTCAAAGTAATATTACCATGACCAGGATACAAAGTACAAGTAACCTTAAGGATAGTACCACCATAAGGAGTATAAGCAAGCCCATTAACAATACCAGTCTTATTAGTCTCTTCATTAGCCATAATATTATATTTAGAAGGTCCTAAATACACCTCAATATCCGAAGAAGTAACATCTACCCTACTATTCCTATCTCTAGATATAATAACCTTTCTAATTACAGAATCAATTTGTCTATACAAATCTCTAGCCCCAGCTTCTTTAGTATAAGAAGTAATAATCTTCTCGATAGCCTCATCAGTAAACTTAATACCCTTTACCTTATAATCCTCAAGTAAATTAGGAATCAAATAATACTTAGCAATACTAACCTTTTCATATATCGTATAACTAGATAATTCAATAATCTCTAATCTATCAAGTAAAGGAGCAGGTACTTTCTCAATATTATTCGCCGTAAGTATAAAAAGTACCTTACTCAAATCAAACTCTTCCTCAATATAATTATCACAAAACTTATTATTCTGAGATTTATCAAGAATCTCAAGTAATGCTGACGCTGGATCGCCCTTATAATCCTTAGTAATCTTATCAACCTCATCAATCAAAAATACCGGATTAGAAGTCTTAGCCTTCTTCATCTGCTGAATAATCTTACCAGGCGAAGCCCCTACATAAGTTCTTCTATGACCAAGTATTTCAGCCTCATCACTAACACCACCCAAAGATACCTTAACAAACTCCTTACCAAGTGCTCTAGCAATAGAACTAGCAAGCGATGTCTTACCAACACCTGGAGGTCCCACCAAACAAAGTATCGGACTATTAGCAGTATTAGTCTTCTTCTTAACCGCTATAAACTCAAGAATTCTCTTCTTAACACTATCAAGACCAAAATGCGATTCATCCAAAGTACTCTCTATCTTCTTAATATCCGTAATATCTTTACTATCATTATTCCAAGGTAATGCCAAAAGCCAATCAATATAACTCCTAATCGTAGTAACTTCCGGTGAAGCACTACTAGTAAGAGAATATCTCTCAATCTCTTCATTAAGTCTTCTTATAATATTATCAGGTAAATTAAGACTATTCATCTTATTCCTAATCTTATTAATATCCTCTTCCTTTAAATCAGTCTCACCAAGTTCTTCCTTAATAAGCCTAATCTTCTCCTTAAGCATATATTCCCTTTGATCTTCCTCTAACTTAACCTTCAAATTATCCTCAATCTCATTCTCTAATCTAACAGTCTCTATCTCTTTAGATAAATCTTCAATAATATTCTTAATTCTAACCATCGGATTAGTAATCTCTATATACTTAATCAAATCCTTATATTCCAAAGGAAGTTCCGCTACTATAATATCAGATAACTTACTAATATTCTTAACATCATTAATTCTACCAAGAACAGTATTAGACATATAAGGAGAAATATCAATATATTCATCTAGTTTACGATATAAAACTCTCTTTAAAGCCGTAGCCTCTACTTCATTATAATCATATTCTTTAGTCGGAACAACAAAAGCCGATAAAACTGTAGTATCCTCAACATAACTAGATATCGTAACCCTATCAATACCATTTAGTACTACCCTTGTTATCCCATTAGGAAGATCTATCTTAGACTTAATCTTAGCCAAAATACCAACATTAGCCAAATCATTAATAAGTGGAGCCTCCTCAAGAGGATCAGCCAAATTAATAAGCAGAATATTACTATCATAATTCTTCATAGAAATATCAAGAATATTCTTTTCTTTATCTTCAGTAAACTCTAATCTAACTTCATTAAATGGAAGTAATACTACTTCTCTTAAGTACAATATCGGTAAATTAGTCTCAATCATAAGATGACCTCCAAATAAACAAAAAAGCACATACTAACTAATTAAAAATTAATTGCAGATGTGCATCACTTCCTTGGTTATTTATAATACCATAAAATAAAAATATATCAAGTATTTTTTGATATATTTTACATTTTTATTCATGAAAATCTAGCTTAGTAATAACATAATTATTATCTACTTTATCAATATTAAACTTACCAAGTTCATATTTAAAATTAGAATTACTACACTTAGCTAAGTTCTTAACATCACAAGTACTCTCTTCAGTTAAGTATTCATAAACAATATTACCAGATATCCTACTATCACTACTATTAGTAATCTCAATATCATAGTTACCAGTATATCTAGTAAGCCATCCCTTACCAGAATAATTTCTACAGTATAAATTACCATCAATCTCATAGTAGTCATCATACATTCTCTTATTATTAATATCCGAAAGTTTAAGTTCTGTCTTAATAAGCGATTCATCTAAGAAAGTAAGTAAATGCTTCTTTAACTCCTCAAGATTCTTATATTCAGACTTAACATAATACCCCTTAAAACTATTACCATTCTCATTATATTCAATAGTCTTAGTCTCACCAGGATTCTCTCCACAATAAGCCTTAAGAACACTATTCTCATAATAATTATTAGCCTTATCAATAACCTCTTTAGCAGTCTTAATAGTATTCTTATCTATATCTTCTACCTTAATATAAGTACCACAAGCATACCCAGTATAATTACTACCCCTCTTCACATAATTAATCTTATACCACTTCTTACAATTATCCGTACCAGGTAGTTCCTCTTCAATAGTAACCTCCTTGTAGCAAGATAAACCATCAATAATATCCCCGCTAGTAGAATTCCTTACATTAAGAAGCGAAGTATTATCATCACAAGATACATATCCCATATTACTCTTATTAGTATCTTTATCCTTATCCTCATCCTTATTTACAATATCAGTATCATTTTTCTTATTATCAGTAGCATTATCTTTCTTATTACCAAAAATAATATAAATCATAACCAAAATCAAAATAAGTACTACTACTCCAATAACAACATACATAATAATTTTCTTCTTATTATCATCATTACTTCTATTAAGTTTCATTTTCATATTACTATTATTCTCCTTATAATCAAAAGGTTCAGTCTCCATTATAGGTTTATTCTCATTATCCATATTTATTCTCCTTACTTACACCTATAATATAACATAAATTATGCAAAAAGAATAGTTTTTATTCCAAGTTTACACTTTTTCTGATATAATCATTATAAGAGGTGTATTATGGAAAGAATAGATAAAATAAATTATTACTTAGACATTGCTGAAACAGTTGTCGAAAGAGGAACATGTCTAAGAAGAAATTTTGGAGCCATCATCGTCAAAAACGATGAAATAATATCAACAGGATATGTTGGCGCTCCTCGTGGAAGAAAAAACTGCTGCGACCTAGGCTATTGTACGAGAGAAAAACTAAATATCCCAAGAGGAGAAAGATACGAACTATGCCGTAGTGTTCATGCCGAGCAGAACGCTATTATCAGCGCATCAAGAAGAGATACAATAGATTCCACTCTATATCTAGTAGGAATAAACTACAAAGACCATACCTATGTCGAAAATGCTAATCCTTGTGCCCTATGCAAAAGAATGATTATCAATTCCGGTATCAAAGAAGTAATAATTAGAGATACCAAAAAGAAATATCGTATAATCAAAGTACAAGAATACATAGATAATGACGAAAGTTTAGAAAAAGTACTAGGCTATTAAGAAAAGACAATCACTGTCTTTTCTTTTATTATCTAACATACTCTAGTCTAAGTTTATCCGCTACTGTAACAATAAACTCCGAATTAGTAGGTTTAGCCTTATCAATATCCACACTATGACCAAATACCTCTTCCATTAAATCCCAGTCGCCTCTATTCCAAGATACCTCAATAGCATGTCTAATAGCCCTCTCAACTCTCGATACAGTAGTATCAAACTTACCAGCCAAAGTAGGATATAATTCCTTAGTAATCCCTCCTACTATCTCTGGATTATCATATACCATTGAAATAGCCTCTCTAATATATTGATAACCCTTAATATGTGATGGCATACCAAGTTCATGTAGTATCTTACTAATAGATATTTGAAGATTATTACTAATAAGATTAATACTCTTACTCTTATTAGTATTAAAAGTATCCAGTATCTTCTCTTCTAAGTCAGGAAGTTCAAAAGGCTTAAGTATATAATAATTAGCCCCATATTCACTAACCTTTCTTATCGTATCAGGAGCATTATAAGAAGTAGCTACAATCACATTAGAAGCAATATTAGAATTCTTAAGTTCCTTAAGAACACCAATACCATCTTTCTTTGGCATAATCAAATCTAGTACAATAAGGTCATATTTAAGTTTACCTTCCTTAATAATATTCAAACCTTCCATTCCATCATTAGCACTACCGACAATTTCAATCTTAGGATGATTCTCAAAATAATCCTTAACCATCTCCACTAAATTAACATTATCATCAATCATTAAAACTTTTATTTTTTCCATTTTTTTATACCTTCTTTCTTACATTATCATTGTACTGCATCAAAAACGAAAAATATGTCGAATTATACTATAAACCAAAGAAAAATAGAGAAATATCTTATTAAGTACTTCTCTATATATTTTTAAATATTTTTTGTGCTTCTTTTATATTCGATGATATAGCTCCTACCATAACACCAGATAACCCTTCTATATTAATAATCTTATCAATATTATTGCTATCAACACTACCACCATATATAATACTAGGTTTCTTATGATATTTATCTTCAATATATTTACTAATAAAACTAGTTACCTCTTTAATTCTATCAATACTTGGAAGCGTTCCCGTACCAATAGCATAAACAGGTTCATAAGCAAAAGTAATAAAATCAATATTAAGAACGTCCTTTAGATAAGCATCAAGTATTTTAGGAATAGACTCTTTATAATCCTCATCAATATTCTCACCAAAACAAAGAATTGGTAATATATTCGCCTCTAAAGCCGCAATAAGTTTCATATTAACAATATTCTTATTCTCATGATACTTTTCAACTCTCTCATTATGTCCTATAATAGCATACTCTACTCCAAGAGCTCTTACCTGATCTGTAGATATCTCACCAGTATTATTAACATCTAAGCTATAATTAATATTCTGACATCCAACAGCATAATCAGAATTATTTAAGAAAGCCTCTAAATAAATATCAGATGGACATACAACAATATCACAATCAGTATTAACATTATTAAGCATCTCTATATAACTATACAAGTCCTCATACAAAAGACTCATTTTATGATTAAGAACCACTAATTTATTCATAATTATGTTTCACCTTCTTCCATGTAATTGCAATTAATCCTCCCACAATAAGAGGAATATAATAAGTAACAAATCTCCACATCAACATAAACGCCATTATACCAGCATCAGGTATAAGACCAGTAAATAAATATACAAAGTTATATTCTGCCGCTCCACTATTACCAGGAGTAATAAATATAAGACTAAGCATCTTAACATAAGTAGCCAAAATAAACATCTTAACCGCACTAATATTAGTAATACCCATAGATACCGCTACTGGATAAGCCGCTAACATATAAAATAAGAATGATAACATTTGAATACCAATTACCTTAAAAAATAACTTCTTATCTTGCTTTAGTTTTTCAACGCCTTCATCAAAATTCTTTAAATAATTATCAAGTCTATCCCTAGTCTTATCAATATTTCTAACAAAGTGAAGTTTATGACCTATTTGTAATCCCTTCTTCATAATAAAATGATTAAATTTCTTATTGTAGGCTACCAAGAAAAAGAAACCAAGCAAAAACCCATTTATTAAAAAGTTAATAACTACAAAAGAAAAGACAAAACTATTAAGAGGGACAACCCTAATAAACAAGTTTAAAATTACTGCCATCGTATTAATAATAAGTAGTGATATCTGATAAGTAATAAACTTCTGTATAGTAATATTAGATCCCTTACCCACCGAAATACCACAGTCTCTCATATATAATATTTCAAAAGACTCACCACCTAATGAACTAGGAGTAATACCCGCAAAAAAGGGATAAATAAGTTCAATAAGTACCATATCTTTTATTTTAATATCAGACTTTTCTTTTTTTGCCAAAAAATATAATGTTTCTCCAAGAAAATACTTAGATAGAAACATAAAAAATACTCCTATTAAAAGAAACAATATATTAACATTATCAAGTGCATTCAAGATATCTTTATAATCATCTTTCAAAGAAACATATAACACACATACAAACAATATTATAACAAAAGTTAAATACATTGTAAGTTTATTCTTTTTCATTATCAATCACTTCAATTCCAATTAATTTACCATCTTCTAAGTATTTCATTGTTGCTCCGCCACCAGTGGAAACATGATAAAATTTCTTATCAAAGCCAAGTTTATTAACTGCAGACGCGGTATCTCCTCCACCAACAATAGTTTTAGCTTTAATTTCGCTAAGCTGTTTCATTATTAAATACGTACCATTACTAAATCTTCCCTCTTCAAACATTCCCATAGGGCCATTCAATATTACTCTTTTAGCAGTACTAAGTATCTTATTAAACTTATTAACAGTTTTAGATCCTATATCATATCCAATATCATCATCTTCAAAATGTTCTATCAAAGTATTACCAAGTACATCGTCCTTTTCAGTAATAAAATCCTCAGGTAACACTATCTTCTTAGGATACTTATCTAACATTCTCTTACAAAAAGAAATATGTTCTTCGCTGACAATTGATTTACCAACATTATATCCCATTGCCTTAAGAAAAGTAAAAGACATAGCACCACCTACTAAAAGTTTATCACACTTTTCTAAAAGTTTTTCAATAAGTACTATCTTATCATCTACTTTTTTACCACCCATTACTACAATAAAAGGATGCGTATCACTATTTAAAACAGTATCAATTTTATTTAATTCATTTTCAATTAAAAAGCCAATACCACTAGGTAAATACTTAGGTATACCAGTAACAGAAGCATGGCTTCTATGACAAGAACCATATGCATCCTCAATAAAAATATCACCAAGTGATGCCCAATACTTAGATAACTCTTCATCACAATTAGATTCTTTATTACCACATAAATCTTCAAACCTAGTATTTTCCACTAGTAGAACATCACCATTATTAAGTTCACTTACCATTTTTTCTAATTCATATCCCCTAGTCTCAGGAGAAAACTTAACTTCTTGATTTAAATATCTAGATAAAGCCTCTGCTACTGGATATAAACTATTACTCTTCTTATCTAATGCAGTCTTTACCTTACCTAAATGCGAAAGCAAAATAACTTTAGCGCCTTTCATAACAGCATATCTAATAGTTTTTAAATTAGCTTTTATTCTAGTATAATCAGTTATTTTATTCTTACTATTTAAAGGAACATTAAAGTCACATCTTATAATAACTCTCTTACCCTCTAATTTATAATTCTTAATTGTCTTTTTCATTCTCTATCCTCATCTATACCTAATTGTAACATATTTCTTATTTTTAGTCTATATTTAAATTTAAAATAATAAAATATTATCGAGGGATACTATGAAAAATATAATAGAATATTACTATAATTTAAGAATAGATGAACTACATAACACTAACGATATTTATAGTTTTAGTTTAAATAATAATCACTTTACTTTTAAGCCATATATAGATAACATAGATAAAAGTTATGATATATATAAACTAAATTCTATTATATCTAATAAATTAAACATCGATAGTATCATTCCCAATAAGTATAACAATCCCTTAACCAAAGTAAATGATACATACTATGTTCTAATACTAAATAAATCTAAAGTAAAATTATCATTACCATTAATATCAAATATGGCCATATCAAATATAAATATAACCACTTTAGAAAGAAACAAATGGGAACTATTATGGGAAAATAAAATAGACTACTACGAACTACAAATTGGAGAAAATGAAAAAAAGTATCCTCTCATAAGAGAATCGTTTGATTATTTTATCGGTATGGCTGAAAATGCAATATCTTATTTAGTAAATACCAAATTAGAATTAAAACCCACAAATAGTGATCAAAAAGTAGTTGCCCATAATAACTTAATGGAGCCCCTAACCGATCCATCTAACCTAATACTAGATCATAAAGCAAGAGATGTCGCCGAATACATAAAATTATCATTTTGGAGCAATAATAAAAATATATTCAAAGAGTTAGACGAATATTTTTACTATAATTACTATTCCCCTTATGGAATAAGAGTACTATTCTCTAGAATACTATATCCAAGTTTTTATTTTAATCTTTACGACGAAATAATACAAGGTAAAAAAGAAGAAAAAGAATTAAATAAAATAATAAATAGAATAACTGATTATGAAATATATTTATATAATATCTATATATACTTAAGAAAATATTATGATATACCAAGTATCGAATGGCTAAAAAAAAAGAGAACTTAATCCTCATTTATAACTTTAATAACTTCCGGTATTTCATTTATCAAAGCAGATTCAATGCCATCCTCTAAAGTAACAGAGGCCAAAGGGCAATTAGAACAAGCACCTACTAATGTCACATAAGCAACACCATTTTCATATCTATTAAATTTAACAGAACCACCATCATTTTCCAAATATGGTCTAATCTTATCTAATACATCACATATCTTTTTTTCAATTTCTTTATTATTCATAATTTTCATCACCACAATTATTATATATTTTTTTTACAAAAAAGACAATAAAATATTCTAAAAAGAAAGAAAAAGTGCTATAATAATGCCAGTGAGGAAGAAATATGAAAAAAATAGAAAAAGAAGATGTTGTCAAAGTGACGGTAACAGGCATTCAAAAATACGGAGCCTTCGCCCAAACTGATAACTACGAAGGATTAATTCATATTTCTGAAATATCTTATGGTTACGTAAAAAATGTAAATGACTTTGTAAAAATTGGTGATGAAATTTATGCTAAAGTTGTAGATATTGATAATGAAGATAATCATCTAAAACTCAGTATAAAAGATATAGACTATAAAAATGATGGTTCAAAATTAGAAAGAATGGAAGAAACAAAAAATGGTTTCAAGCCCCTAAAAGATAATTTAGAAATGTGGATAACAGAGAAAATCAAAGAAATCACAAACAAAATGTAAAAAAAATAAAAAAAGTTAATAAATCTCTTGACAAAAGGCCTAAATAAATGGTATATTATTGATTGTCCAGAGATGATATGGGCGATTAGCTCAGTTGGTTAGAGCACTTGCCTTACAAGCAAGGGGTCATAGGTTCGAGTCCTATATCGCCCACCATTTATTTTGCCGAAATAGCTCAATTGGTAGAGCAACTGACTTGTAATCAGTAGGTTACGG
>OJAW01000401.1_pt1 | contig 31820 bp, 29 predicted proteins | sample 1589151 | NCBI WGS metagenome assembly OJAW01 (sample SAMN03283290) | human gut metagenome | biome: human-associated habitat; material: feces | host: Homo sapiens | place: Peru | collected 2012
AAACCCCACCGTCAACACTTCGTGTTGCCACCTCCCCTTATAAATAAGAGGAGGCGAATCAGTTGAATGTATTTGGCGTGGTTCAGGAGTTTTATCGACAGTCTGTTTATAAACTTTTTGTAAAATTGTTGTAAATTAACATTTACAGTGCTATAATACATTCGATTATTTTATTTTAAAGGAGTTTTCTTATGGCTAAGAAAAAAGGTGCTGTTGCGGAAAAAACCGGAACAGCCGCAAAAAAGTACATGAAGCCATCTGAGATTGCCACCTTCGGTATCGGACTGTTCGGCGTTGCATTGCTGACCGGATGGATGCCCGATTACACAATGACATTCTTTGCTGACTTCGCATTCAAGGGCAAGGGCTTTGACTCCGCTCAGCTTGCCAACATCATCTCGCTTGTATTCGGTGTTGCCGGTATTGTCGGCGCCGTATGCGAACTTGTAATCGGTGTTTTGGTTGACAGAACAAGAACACCGCTCGGCAAGGTTAAGCCTTGGGTAGGTTTCGGCGCTATTCCGCTTGCCATCATCTCAATGCTCGTATTTGTTGCACCTAACACATCATCGTTTACCGTTGCAACAATATGGATGTTTGTTATCTATTCACTTTACACAGCGATTTCCTGTGCGGTAGAGTCCCCGTCAAACTGCTTCGGTGCTCTTTGCTCGCCTAACCCGAGTGAGCGTTCAACAGCGATTTCTATTTCGTCGTTTCTCCGTTCGGTAGGTCAATCGGGCGGTCAGGTAGTAATCATCGTTGTGCCGCTTATTATGAAAGCACTTATGGGTCAACAACAGTATAAAAATGCCGAAGGTCAGGGTCTTGACCTCATCATTTCAACAGCTGTTTGTGCACTCGGTATGACTATTTTTGTAATGATTTTCTTTGCAAATAACAAAGAGCGTGTGCCGTACACAAGCGAAAAAGTATCGCTTGCGGAATCCATCAAGCTTGTTTTCACAAACAAAAACCTGCTTATGGTTTCTCTTACAAAACTCTTCGGCTTCGGCAGAGGCGTTTACGGAACGGTATCACTTTACATAGCAGTTTATCTACTCGGTTCAAAAGGTCTTAAACTTGCACTTATGCTCCCTATGGGTATCGGTACCGCAGTAGGTACACTCCTCGTAAACTTTGTACTCAAAAAGTTCTCAACAAAGCAGACATACATCATTTTCTGCGTTTACGGTGCGTCCGCAATGGCAATTTTGTACCTTGTATCAAAGGGTGTAGGCTTCAACAGCAACCTCATCGTTCCGTTCCTCATCCTCAATTTCTTCTGCGGCATTCAGCACGGTAACACAAACACCACTCCAAACATTATGATTGCCGACTGTATTGACGAAATGGAATACAAAACAGGCAAGCGTCAGGAAGGCCTTGCATACGCAGGCTACGGCCTTTTCTCAAAAATCGCATCGGCAGGTACAAAATGGCTTGCTCCGGTTCTCGTTTATTCATGGTCGGGCTACCAATTCTCAACAAGCCAAAATGTTGCATATGCCGCACAATCGGACGAGGTTCTTACAAAGTTCCTTGCAATTTACACGGTTATCCCTGCTATCTTTGTAATTCTTCAGTTCATCCCTGTTCTTTTCTATGATATGGTAGGCGAGAAGAAGGAAAGAATTACTGCCGCACTCCTTGAAAAGAGAGCAAAGGAAGAAGCAGAAAAAGCAGAAGCAGCCGAAGAAGTTTCGGTTGAAGCTGCAGAATAAGGAGGGACTTGCTATGACAGAATCAAAAAAAGGCTTTAAAACAGGACTTTACGGCGTAATTGCAGGTGTTCTTGTTGCCGCAATTCTCGTTGGTTTAACTGTTTTTGCATTTACCACCAGATACAATGCGTTTTCACCTGAAAAGGTTGCTCAATCATATGCCGATACTGTTGTTCAAACAGGTGACGGCTACAACGCACTCAAAGTTTCGTTGGTATCAAAAAATCAAAAGTTCGGCAACTTTGTAATCAACGCTTATATGGCTCCTTATGTAAACGACAATGATGGCAAGAAAAAGGGCGAAAAGAAAGTTGAGCAAAACAAGGCAATCGGTACAGGCAGCAAGGAAGAAACAGAACTCCTTGACACTATCTACAACACAATGTACGATTACTATGACGAACTTATAAAAACAGTCGGACTTCAAAATTATGATGAGTTTTACAGTGCATATTTTGCAAAGCTCAAAGAAGTCAGAGTGGCTGTTCTTCAAGACGATTATATGGACACAGAATTTATGTTCAGCGTTTTTGAATCCAATGTTCAAACCTATGCCGACAAGCTCACCGGTACTGAAGAAAAGCTTGCAGCCGACGAAAAGACTGTTCTTCAAAAGGCTTCGACAGGTGCTTATCAAGAGCTTTACGGCAAGAACTACAAGCTCACAACAACCGTAACAAAAACAACGGAACTCTCCGAGGACGAGGTAAAGGCTTATGTCGACGGCTACAAGGACAGAGTTGTTCCTATCATCCAAAAGGGCGAAACGGTTGCAGACACGCTTGACGAAAAGAAGTCCGAAGCAATGAAATCTGCGTTTGATAACCTCAATGTTGCAGACAGCATTGAAGCTGTTGACGAGTGCACCGTTGAAGTTAAAAACCAAAAGAACGAAGTTGTTGCAACAACAACTGTTTATGTTGTCAGAATCGGCAACAGCTGGTATGTTGACAACTCAAACACAGACACAACTTCGCTTTATATAACAAAAGCTTAAAAACAATTTTATGGGGGCGGATAATTTCCGCTCCCTGTTTTTTGGTAATTGTTTACAAATCTGTTACAAATTTTACAAAATAATAACATAAAACACTTGATATTTGCTCGTAATTGTTATATTATATATTTAATTATTGGGTAAAACCGCATATAACGATTTTTATTACTTAATATAACAAACACGAAAAGTTAGGAGTGAGAGCTGTGATAGAATTCAGAGATGTTACAAAAATCTACGGCAGCAACGATACTCACGCCCTTGAAAATGTAAACATCAAAATCGAGGACGGAGAGTTTGTATTTATCGTCGGCTCATCGGGTGCAGGTAAAAGTACATTTTTAAAACTTATCATGCACGAAGAAAAACCGACATCCGGTGAAGTTATTGTAAACGGCTACGCATCAACAAAGATGAAAAAACGCCAAGTACCGTATTACAGAAGAACAATGGGTATAGTATTCCAAGATTTCAGAATTATACCTAAAATGAGCGTGTACGACAATGTTGCATTTGCAATGCGTGTTATCGGCACAAAAGAAAAGGACATAAGAAAAAGAGTACCATACATTCTTCAGCTTGTAGGACTCAGCCAAAAGGCACGCTCAATGCCAAACGAACTTTCGGGCGGTGAGCAGCAGAGAGTTTCGCTTGCAAGAGCACTTGTTAACAATCCGGACCTTATCATCGCGGACGAGCCTACCGGTAATGTTGACCCGGAGATGAGCCACGAGATTGTTGAATTGCTTACAAAAATCAACAACAACGGCACAACGGTTGTAATGGTTACTCACGAGCACGACCTTGTGCGTACATTCCAACGCCGAGTTATCGTTATTCAAAAAGGCAAGGTTGTATCCGATACACCGGACCCTACCTTTGCAAAATTCAAGACCAAAGAAACAAAGAAAGAAAACGATATGTTCTATTTTGAGCAGGATGTCAAGAACGAAAATTTGACAGAAGTTTTTGAAGATTTGGAAGAAAATAACGCAGAGCCGCAAAGCGAAGAAAACAAAAAAGAAAGCATCGGCTCCATTGCAGAGGAACCATCCGAAGACACGGTTGACCTCAACGAATTGGCACAGGGAGGTGAGCAGTAATGTCGGGAGCAAGTTTCAGATACCTTATAAAAGAGGGCTTTCGTAACACCTGGACAAACCGTATGATGTCGGTTGCATCAATTTGCGTATTGCTCAGCTGTTTGGTGCTCATCGGTTCGGCATCCATGATATTTTTGAACATTAACTCGCTTGTTCAAAAAATCGAGGACGAAAATGTAATCATGGTGTATATCGATGACGAAGCAACAGATGCCGATATTGATGAAATGGGCATTCAGCTCAACAAAATCAATAATGTGCAAAAAACCGAATTTATTGCCAAGGAAGACGCTTGGGCAGAGCAGATTGCCACAATGGATGACGCACAGGCAGAATTTTTTACCGAAACAACCGATGAAATTCCTCTTCCGGACGCATACAAAGTTACGGTTAAGGACTTAACAAAATTCTCGGATACGGTTAAAAAAATCAAAAAGCTTGACCATATCTACACAGTAAGACAAAACACCGACCTTGCAAAGAAGCTTGCAAAGCTTTCAAACGGTATAAGTATTATTTCAATAGTAATTATTGCCGTACTGTTTGCAATTTCGCTGTTCATCATTTCAAACACAATCAAGCTCACGGTATACTCACGCCGACTTGAAATCAGCATTATGAAATCTGTCGGTGCAACAAACAGCTTTGTTCAGCTTCCGTTTGTTGTTGAAGGCGTTATCCTCGGCGTTGTAGCAGGTGCACTGTCGCTGTTCGCCGTTTGGGGAATATACGAGCTTGCCATCAACCGATTCGGCGATATATTCAGCTCAATAGGATTGGTTCCGCTCAACTTTGTTGATTACGCATTGCCTATGCTTGGCATATTCATTGCAATAGGTACTGTCAGCGGTGTAGGCGGCTCGCTCATTACTATGAGAAAATATCTTACAAAGGAAGGCAGTGAGATAAGTGCAGTTTAAATTTAAAAAATTAATTTCCGTTATTTTGTCATTTACATTTGCTTTCAGTATTCTTGGAGGAACTTCAACATCATATGCCGCAAGTACCTCCGCTTTGCGTGACAAAAAGCAGAAAATCCAAAATCAGATTGACGCTGCTCAATCAAAAATCAACAAACTTTCGGGTCAAAAAAAGAATACCGAGGAGTACATATCCGCACTTGATACCAAAATTCAGGCACTCAAGGACAAGATAAGCACCCTCAAATCCGAAGCAAACGATTTGCAAAACAACATTGACACCGTAAAAGGCAAAATTTCAGACACGGCAAACCAAATCAACACAATTCAAGCCGAAATTGACGCAAAGCAGGCTGAATTTGACAAAACATTTGATGAATATTGCCAAAGACTCCGTGCGATGTATGTATCGGGTCACGCAAGCAACCTTGAAGTTTTGCTTACAAGCAGCGACATAAGTTCTATTCTTACCCGTTCGGAAATGATTAAATCGGTATCCAAAAAAGACAGCGACACGCTTAATGCCCTTATGGACAAAATGAACGAGATAGAAAAAGACAAAGCCGATTTGGAAAAGAAACGAATCGACCTCAAAAAAGACAAAGAAAAGCTCCAAACTCAAAAGAGCAAACTTGATGAAAACATTAAAACGGTAAACGCATCAAAGACCGAGCTTGACAAAGAAGTAAGCGAAGCAAACGCTATGATGCGTAAGCTCAACAGCCAAACAGCCGAATATCAGGAAAGCATTTCGGACAACGAGGATGAAATTGCAAAAATCGAAGCACAGATTGCGGCTGAAATTCGCAAAGCACAAGCATCTTCATCGGTCAACACAGGTTCAAGCAGCGGTTCATACGGCAGCGGCGCTTACAGCGGAACACTTGGCTATCCAACAAGTTCTCGCAGAGTATCGGCAGGCTACCCTAACTATTCAAGCGGCAGATACCACGGCGGCGTTGACTTCCCTGTTCCGTCAGGTTCATCTGTTCATGCTGCTGCATCCGGCACGGTAATCATTGCCAAAAACCTCAATTACAGCTACGGTCACTATCTCGTAATCGACCACGGCAACGGACTTTCAACCCTTTATGCACACAACACCACACTTCTTGTAGGTGTAGGCTCACATGTAACAAAAGGTCAGGTTATCGCACGAAGCGGTTCAACCGGCAATTCAACAGGTCCGCACTGTCACTTTGAGGTGCGTGTAAACGGTACAAGAGTTAACCCGTATAACTATTTATAATTTAAACCGTAGGGGTCAGGCTTGCCTGACCTCTTTTATTTTCCCCTATGGGTTAAGATAAATCAACATTACCGTTTTATTTTTTAATATAATGTAAAAAATATGAAAAATACATAATTTACCTTTTACTTATAATAATAATTGTGGTAAAATTATTATGTAGAATTTTACGGAGGTGCAAAATATGAATAACTATGTTAAAAAGATAGTTTCTGTTTTTATAAGTGCTTGTTTGATATGCTCAAGTGCGGCAATTTGCACACCCGTAGGAGCAAACACGGCAAAAGCCGTAACCAAATCTCAAGAGCAACGAAAAGAAGAACTTGAAAAGAAACTTGAGGAAACAAACAAAAAGCTGAAAGAACTCGGCAAGGAGAAAAAAGATGCACAGGAATACCTTGATGTTATCGACACAAAGCTCGACACATTAAAGGAACAATATTCCATTACGCTGAGCGAAGTTAACCAAACAGAAAACAGAGTTGACCAAACAGAAAAAAACATAAAAACAAACACCGAAACTTTGGCTACAATTAAGTCCGACCTTGAAACAATGGAGGCAAGCACAAAACAGCTTGAAACGGATTACAAAAATGTTCAGCAAAAATACTGCCAAAGAATCAGAGCAATATATATCAGCGGCGAAACGGAAAGTGTGCTTTCGTTTTTACTTTCGGCAAACGGAATTGAAAACTTTTTGACAAGGCTTGAAATGGTATCGTCCATATCCAAAAAAGACGGCGAACTTATGCAAAGCGTGTCGGACAAAATCGAAGAAATAAAACAATCTCAAATAAAGCTCAACCAAAAGCAAGAAGAACTGAACAAAACACAAAAGGTGCTTAAATCCGATACGGAAAGCTTAAAAGTTCAGCAAGTATCCCTTAACCAAAAGGAAGCTGAAATGAAGAAGAAAAAAACCGCTATGGAAAAACAGCAGACCGAAGCAAACACGGTTCTTCAAAAAATCAACGACCAAACAAAAGAATACTCCGAGCTTCACGATATGACGCAGGAGGAGATTGACCGAATCGACAATGACATTCAGGAAGCTATCAAAAAATACAAAAAAAAGCAAACGACAACAAAGAAAAAGGTTACAACCACCAAAAAGAAACCTGTAACCACCGAAGAAAAAGAAACAACAGAAGCCTCTACCGAAATTGAAGAAGAAACAACAGAAGAAATTTCTTCGGGCTTCATCAATATGACCTATCCTTGCCCGGCATATACAAAAATAACATGTGCATTCCACGGCTACTCCGGTCACAGCGGATGTGATTTTTCAACAGGCGGCACAACAGGTCACAAGATTGTTGCGGCAGACAGCGGTACGGTCATCGTTTCAAGGGATATCACCTGCGACCGTGACACCTGCAAAAAGAGTTACCACGGCGGCGGATATTGCAGTTACGGCAGATACATCGTTATTATGCACGACAAACCTAACAAAAACGGCGAAACGGTGTATACCCTTTATGCACACAACAGCGTTCGCTCCGTATCGGCAGGTCAGCATGTAAGCAAAGGTCAGCAAATCGCACTCAGCGGTTCAACCGGCAATTCAACGGGTCCTCACCTCCACTTTGAAGTAAGGCTCGGCGACGGCTCATACAGAGATGCCGTAAATCCGGCATATTATTTACCTTAAACAAATCAAACAAAACAAGGGGCGTTTCAATTTGAAACCGATTATAAAAAAATCAATCGCAATATTAATATCAATGAGCATGCTGTCGGCAACCTGCGTTACCGCATATGCAAATGAAACAACAACCGCACAAACCACGACTCAGCAAGGCACTCAGGCGGTTACCGACACAAGCGGAAAAGCCGTAGTAACAAACGAAAAAGGCGAAACGGTTACGCAATCGCCGGAAGCGGCACTGAACCAACAAAAAACCGACCTTGAAGCAAAGCTCAAGGAAAGTGAAGAAAAACTTGCAAAGTATCAGGCAGACCAAAAGGCGACCGAAGAATACATCAATTCGCTTGATGAAAAAATCGGATATATGAACCAGGATTTAAGCGTGCTTGACAATCAAATTTCTGCCGCGCGTGAAAAAATCAGCGGATTAAAAAAAGAAACAAAAGAACTTAAAAAAGCGATTAAGGTTGTAAAAAAAGAATACAACGCCCAAAACAAGGAACTTGAAAAGCTCAACAAATCTTTTCAAAAAACATACAACGCATATTGTATGCGAATGAGAGCAATGTACATATCGGGCTCGGACAGTATTTTGGTGGCTCTGCTTACAAGCAAGGATATAAGCCAACTGCTTTCAAGATACGAAATGATTAAAGCGGTTTCAAAATCCGACACGGCATTGCTTAAAGAAGCAAAGAAAAAGACAAAACAAATAACCGAAAAAAGCAAAAAAATATCTGAGCAAAAAGCCGTGCTTGAAAGCAGCAAAGCCGTGCTTGACGAAAAAACCGCCATCATTGAAAAAGAGCGTGACGGAATTGAAAACAAGCAGGCTGAAATTGCACAAAAGAAGATTATACTTGCACAGGACAGAGCCGAGAGCGACTCGCTTCTTGCCGAATATGCTCAGAAAACTCAAATGTACAGCGAATACAAATACGAGGATGAAGAACTTTTGAAACAGGTTGACAATGAAATCAACAGCGTTTTAAGCGGTCTTAAAGCTCCCGAAGAAGCAACAACGGCAGTAAAATCCGAAAAGGACGGCAACAAGCACACAACCTCTGCCGACAGCAACACTTCCCCGCTGTATTACAATTCGGCGGCTGTACTCAATTTAACCTATCCCGCTCCGGGACATTACTCAATTTCCTGCGGCTTCGGTCATTACAGCTCAGGCAAGGCACACACCGGTACGGACTATCCTTACCCGGTCGGCTCAAAAGTTGTTGCCGCACAAAAAGGTATTGTTATCAAAACAAGAGAACTCAATTATTCATACGGCAAATATGTTATGATTTACCACGGCACAGATAATCTCGGCAGAAAAATCGTAACACTTTACGCCCACAATTCACAGCTTCTTGTAAGCACGGGTCAAACCGTTAAAAAAGGCCAGCAAATCGCAAGAGGCGGTTCAACAGGCAACTCAACAGGTCCGCACTGCCACTTTGAACTTATCATTGACGGCAATAAAGTAAATTCGGGACCGTATCTCAGCAAATAAAATGAACAAAATAAACTTCCAAAAAGAATTAGACAAAATAATCGATAACTTAAACGGCGAAGTGCCAAAACTCTTTTTGCATTCCTGCTGTGCACCGTGCTCAAGCTATACGCTTGAATACCTAAGCAATTACTTTGACATCACGGTGTACTACTTCAATCCCAATATTTCGCCGAAAGAAGAATTTGACAAAAGATTTTCCGAGCAAAAAAGGCTGATTGATGAATTACCGGCAAAACACCCGATTAAATTGGTGCTCGGAGAATATGATTACAACGACTTTTTAAGCATTGCAAAAGGCTACGAGGACATTCCCGAAGGCGGTGAGCGTTGCTTCAGGTGCTATCGTATGCGACTTGAAAGCACGGCAAAACTTGCAAAAGAGCAAGGCTTTGATTATTTTTGCACAACTCTTTCAATCAGTCCGCTGAAAAACAGCCAAAAAATTAATCAAATAGGATTTGAAGTTGCGGACAAGTACGGCATAAAATGGTTGCCGTCCGACTTCAAAAAGAAAGAGGGCTACAAGCGTTCTATCGAACTAAGCAAAGAATACAGCCTGTACAGACAGAACTTCTGCGGCTGTATTTTTTCAAAGGAGAAAACAGATGAATAAACCGTTGGCAGACAGAATAAGACCAACCGAACTTGAAGATGTTGTTGGGCAAAAGCATCTGCTCTCCCCCGACAAAGCACTTTACAATATGATACAAAACGGCGACATACCAAACCTGATATTCTACGGACCGTCGGGTGTAGGCAAAACAACGGTCGCTTCAATCATAGCAAACAAAACAAAGCGTGCGTTGAGAAAACTTAACGGCACCTCCGCATCAACACAGGACATCAAGGACATTGTGGCTGAAATAGGCACTTTTTCCGCACCAAACGGAATTTTGCTTTATCTTGACGAAATACAGTATTTCAACAAACGCCAACAGCAATCGCTCCTTGAATACATAGAAAACGGCAAGATTACACTTATTGCCTCCACCACCGAAAATCCGTATTTTTATGTGTATTCGGCTATACTTTCCCGTTCTACGGTATTTGAATTTAAGGCACTCAATTATACGGATATTATCCCCGCAGTCGAGCGAGGTTTTAAGTTTTTGGAGGAAGAAAACAATCTCAAAATCACCTACTCCGACGATGTGGTTAAAAAAATCGCACAGGGTTGCGGCGGAGATGTACGCAAAGCACTCAACAGCGTGGAAAATTGCTACTTTGCAACGCCGACAATTGACGGAGTAAAAGCCGTAAGCATTGAAACCGCAGAGGAACTGACGCAAAAATCCGCCATGCGATACGACAAAGACGGCGATGAGCACTACGATATTGTATCGGCATACCAAAAAAGTATGAGGGGTTCGGACACAAATGCCGCGCTTCACTACCTTGCAAGACTGCTTGAAGCCGGTGATTTGCCGTCGGCTTGCAGACGGCTTATGGTGTGCGCCTGCGAAGATGTGGGGCTTGCATATCCGCAGATTATTCCGATTGTCAAGGCGGCGGTTGACGCGGCAATGATGGTCGGCTTGCCGGAGGCAAGAATTCCGCTTGCAGATGCAGTCATTCTTGTTGCCGAGTCGCCAAAATCAAACAGCGCCTACGAAGCGATAAACGCAGCAATGGCGGATGTAAAAAAAGGCAATTTCGGTCCTATTCCTCGACAGCTTCAAAACAAACATTATGATGGCGAGGACGCAGAAATCAAAGGACAGCACTATGTTTATCCTCACGATTGCCCAAATCATTGGACAGAGCAACAATATCTGCCCGACAAATTGAAAAACACAAAATACTACGAATACGGAACAAACAAAAACGAACAGGCTCACAAGGAATATTGGAGCAGAATAAAAGGCGAAAAATGACGAAAAAAGAAAGAGCGCAAAACGCAATAGAGGTTCTCAAAAAAGAATATCCCGAAGCGATTTGCTCGCTCAATTCGTCAAACCCGTTTGAACTTTTGGTGGCGGTTAGGCTGTCGGCACAATGCACGGACGCAAGAGTAAATCTCGTCACCCCTGCACTGTTTGCAAAATACAAAACACTTGACGACTACTGCAACGCCGATGTCAAGGACATCGAAGAAATTATCCGTTCCTGCGGATTTTACAAAAGCAAGGCTGCATCAATAATCGATATGGCAAAAGGCGTGCGTGACCGCTTTGGCGGAGTTGTACCCGACAATATTGACGACTTAATCACGCTTAACGGTGTGGGCAGAAAAACGGCAAACCTCATTGTCGGCGATGTTTACGGCAAAGAATCAATAGTTGTTGACACGCATATGATAAGAATTGCAAACCGAATAGGTCTTGTAACCGAAAAAGACCCGAAGAAAATCGAGTTTGCTCTCAAAAAAATTATACCGAGTGAAGAAGGCTCGGATTTCTGTCACAGAATAGTGCTTTTCGGCAGAGATATATGCTCGGCAAGAAAGCCGAAATGTGACATCTGCCCTATGGAATATAACTGCAAAAAGGTTGGACTTAAATAATGAACAAGGAAAACATTATATTAATCGGAATGCCCGGCAGCGGCAAAAGTACATGCGGCGTACTTGCTGCCAAGGCTCTGCTGAAGAATTTTTTTGACACAGACCTGCTTTTTCAGGGGCTTGAAGAAAAGAAACTTCAGGACATCATTGACGAAAACGGCATTGAATACTTTTTGAAAGCGGAAGAACGCACGATTTTGTCACTTGACATAAACGCAACGGTTGTTGCAACCGGCGGAAGCGTTGTTTACAGCGACAAATCAATGCAGCACCTCAAAAAAAGCGGCAAAATAATTTTCTTAAATCTCAGCTATGACACTATGGTTGACAGAATAAAAAACATCACCACCCGAGGAGTAGTTGTAAGAAAAGGCAGTTCGCTCAAAGATATGTACAACGAAAGACTGCCTATGTACCAAAAATGGGCAGATGTTGTTATAGACTGCGACAGCAACACGGTTGAACAAACCGTTGCAAAAATCGTTGAAGCGGCAGAGAAATAAAAAACTCTTGATTTAATACCTTTAAAATGGTATGATAGTTTAAATATTCAAATATTATAATTTATAGGAGGTTGTTATGAAAGAATACTGTGAAAAATTTGTAAAAGAAGGACTTACATTTGACGATGTTTTGCTTATCCCTGCAAAATCCGATGTAACTCCGGACGGTGTGTCGCTCAAGACAAAGCTTACAAAAGACATCAGTCTTAACATTCCGCTTATGACTGCTGCTATGGACACTGTAACCGAATCAAGAATGGCTATTGCCATTGCCCGTGAAGGCGGTATCGGTGTTATCCACAAAAATATGACTATCGAAGAACAGGCTACCGAGGTTGACAAGGTTAAAAGAAGCGAAAACGGCGTTATCCTCAATCCGTTTTATCTCTCCCCTCATCACAGCGTAAAAGACGCAGATATGTTGATGGGCAAATACAAAATCAGCGGTGTTCCGATTTGTGAGGACGACGGCACTCTTGTAGGTATTCTTACAAACCGTGACCTTCGTTTTATCCAAGATTACAGCGTAAAAATCTCTACCGTTATGACTCCGAAAGAAGAGCTTATCACAGCAGTTGCAGGCACAACTCTTGAAGAAGCAAAAAACATCTTGATGAAGTCAAAGGTTGAAAAACTTCCTCTTATTGACGAAAACGGCAAACTCACAGGTCTTGTAACAATCAAGGACATTGAAAAAGCCGTTAAATATCCAAACACAGCCCGTGACAGCAAGGACAGACTCCTTTGTGCAGCCGCTCTCGGTGTAACAGACGATGTGCTTATCCGTGCACAGGCTCTTTACGAAGCAGGCGTTGACGCATTTGTACTTGACTCGGCTCACGGTCACTCCGAAAACATCATCAGAAATGTTACAAAAGTTAAGGAAGCATTTCCTGATGTATCACTTATCGCAGGTAATGTTGCAACAGCAGAAGCTACCGAAGCACTCATCAAAGCAGGTGCGGACGCTGTTAAAATCGGTATCGGTCCGGGTTCTATCTGCACAACCCGTATTGTTGCAGGTATCGGTGTTCCGCAGATTACAGCTATTTACGATTCGGCTGCTATGGCTGACAAGTACGGCATACCTGTAATAGCAGACGGCGGTATCAAGTATTCGGGCGAAATTGTTAAAGCTCTTGCCGCAGGCGGCAGCGTTGTTATGGTCGGCTCACTTGTTGCAGGTTGTGACGAAGCTCCGGGCGAAACAGAAATTTACCAAGGTCGTCAATTCAAGGTATATCGTGGTATGGGCTCACTCGGTGCAATGAATCACGGCTCTGCCGACAGATACTTCCAAAAGGGTTCAAAGAAATTTGTTCCTGAAGGCGTTGAAGGTCGTGTTCCTTACAAGGGAGCAGTTTCCGACACCATCTATCAAATGATGGGCGGCTTGCGTTCGGGTATGGGTTATGTAGGTTGCCACACAATCGAAGAACTCCGCCAAAACGCACAGTTTATCAGAATTACAGGTGCGGGCCTTGTTGAATCACATCCACACGATGTTTACATCACCAAGGAAGCACCTAACTATTCAGGAAATAAATAAAACGCATTAATCACACAAAACCGCCTGCATACCTTGCCGGCGGTTTGATATTCTGACAGGGTGAAAATATGGCGAAAACGGCAAAAAACAAAAAACGAATAGAAAAGTTCAAGCGGTTTTTAAAACGGAATATGACACCCACATGGGCAAAACGATTTACATATCAAGTTGTGGCTTTTTTGGTCAGCGTTTCAATGCTTGTTATGGTGGTTTCGTACGCATTCAACAAAACCTTTGACGAGCACGATTTGAAATTTGTTGACGGATTTACAATCACGGCTCACACAGGTGCGTACAACACGCCCGACAACTCTATGGAATCGCTTGAAAAGGCAATTGAGCACGGTGACGCTTCATTTGAAATTGAGGTGCGGCAGCGACCTAACGGCACAATCGTTATGAGCAACGACATCATCAACACCAATTCGGACGGCACGGAAATCACCGCCGCTTTTCAAAGAGTGAAAAAAACCGATATGCACCTAAATCTTGACATCAGAGAAACAAGGGTGCTCAAAAATCTTCACGATTTGATAGTTGATTACAGCCTCACCGACCGTGTGACGCTCACGGGAATTGAAGTTTTTCAGGCAAACAAGGTCAAGGAAAACTGTCCGGGAGTTGAATATTATGTCAACTATATGCCAAGCAGAATTAACATTTTCACCGAAGATTATCAGCAAAAAATCATTGATATGCTGGAAAAAACGGGAGCTATAGGCATAAATTGCAACTACAAATACGCATCACGAACCTTGTCGAATTTGTTGCACAAAAACGGCTACAAGCTCTCAATTTGGACAGTTGACGGAAAATACCAAATCAAGCGTGCACTTGTAAACACAGCCGACAACATCACAACCCACGACCCGCAAAAGGTTCAGCACATCATCAACAAATGGGGAAAATAAAAAGCCGAGAAAGCCTCGGCTTTCAGCGTGTCGAAAAAGTGTTTTCGACACGCTGTAGACTGTTGAGAAAGGTTCTGAATTTCGTTTTCTTGCGAAGGAAGATGTACGATGGTACCTCGACTGAGCAAAAAACGAAAAACGCCAAAAGTACCGCAAACTCGATGTTTGCGGCACTTTTCTTTAAATAGTATTATTGAAATAATAATGTTTCGGGATAGGCAAGCCTATCCCCTACTTAATGTGTGTTAATATAATTTTGGCGTGCTTCAGGGGCTTTATCGACAGTCTGAGGGAGGTTAAGTCCTCCCTTTTAATTATTTACTGTAATTTCCGTTGTTATAATAGTAACCCAGCCAGCTTTCTATAGGCACTTCCTGAAATGTTACATCCTTTGGTTTATTCTTATAAAACACAGTGCCGAGCCTGTCCTCATAATACGAATGATGATAGTAATCAGTATAGGTGAGTTTTGACACGCAGACATTGGTTGCTCCCTGCTCTATTTGATATTCTATATATTCCCTTTGAATTTTATCCATATGATAAATATTAATCTGAAGCGGAATGAGGAAAGCAAACACCGCAACCGTGCCGGCAAGCAAAAATGATGCCACTGCTTTTTTCGGCACAAATCGGAGCTTTGCATTTTTTATCAAAATGGCAAGAAGTACCGTAAGCACAACATATGTGTAATATGTTGCACGGGAATTAACGGGATAAAGCACAAGATAATAGCCCACATTAAAAACTGCAAACACAAACGAAAAGATATACGCCGCTCTCTGCTTTTTGTCAATATACAAGAACAACATCAAAACACAGAAAAGATACAAAAATGTCATCACCGTTACAACAGCGATATACAAAAGTTTTGTTTGAGCCATAAAATCAGCTTTTTGCGAAACTGAACAAAAAATCAAGAATAACGGATAAATTGCAAGCACCGTACCGATGAATTCCGAAAATCGGGTACGGTTTTTTTCGCTTTGATAAACAATCAAAATTCCAACAATGCTTACAAGTGCAAAAAGCAAAAGAAATTTAGGAAACCACAAAACATATTTTTGATAAACTTCCCACGCATTTGCAAAAATTGATTTTATACTGTCAAGTTTTGACGAATAGTCAACAGTTGAGTAAATGCCTCTTTTGTCATGCACATTTTTGCGAGCATAAAGCATAACCAAAACGCCGACACATTCCGAAACAAAATACATAAGTGCAAGCACAAGCTTGCTTTTTTGCTTAAATATGCAATAAAGCACAACGCTAAGCGACAGAAATGCACAGTTAAGTGCCGCACTTTCATTAAACAGCGGAACTGCCGCGGCACATAAAGAAATCATAATCACGGCAAATGGTTTATTTGATTTTTCAAAATACATAATAAAATTCAGCGCAATCAAAGTAAGTAATACGGGCGGCAAATAATTTGCAAATCCGCTTATCCACGAATAAACTTCTCCGAATATCAATCCGCCTATACCAACAAGCGACAGACCCGTGCATAGGGTGACAAAAACATTTCTTTCATCCACAAGTTTGGTAATATAATACACAATCGCCGTAACAACAGAAGAACGGAACACAGCGGCAAACAGCCGACTTTTGCACATTACAAGAGCAAGAAAGTTGCCCAAAACTCTTCCGTTACCGTAACCTGCCGAAAAATGAAGTGCGTCCTTAAACCCGCTTATGTTGAGATAATCATAATAAGTATCATCAACACTGTGCGGACAAAAAAACATAACAACGCAAAAAAGCACAAAAAACAATATGTAAAAAACAACATTATATCTCTTTTTAGTCATAAATTGCCCTCCGTCTGCAAATATTATACAATTACCGTCTTGGATTGTCAAATACCCGCATTGACAAAGCAAAGGCGATATAATATAATTTTTATATCATATTAAAAACAGAGGATAAAACGATGATATTTTTTGTACTCATTCTTTTGCTGTTGATTTTCAACAAAATGGAAATAAGCAAATTGGGCGAATTCAACAAAGAATACATTTCGCCTGGCGGCACGCTTGCCGTAAAAGGCATATTTGTTGCACTCATTTTGCTCAGCCACGGAAAAGGTTATATTGAACTCGGCGGAATTTACGATGACGCATATATTGCCCTGCAAAACCACCTCAATCAGATGGTTGTTGCAATGTTTCTGTTTTACTCCGGCTACGGCATGATGGAAAGCATGAAGAAAAAGCAATTTGCCTATGTCAAATCCATTGCAACAAAGCGTTTTCCCAATCTATTACTCAACTATGATTTGGCTGTGCTGTTATTCTTTGCACTCGATTACATCATCGGCAAGCCGCAAACCGTTAAAAATCTGCTGATTTCATTAACCGCTTGGAACGGTATAGGCAATTCAAGTTGGTACATTTTTGCAATACTTGCAATGTATATTGCAACACTCATAGCATTTTTACCAAAGAAGTTCAGCGAAAGCAAAGCTGTTGAAATTGTGTCGCTTGTCATCTTAACAGCACTCGGAATTGCTCTTGTGATTGCGCTAAAAAAAGCCGGTAAAGAGGGTTTTTGGTACAATACAATTATCCTGTTCCCGCTCGGATTTTGGTACAGCTATTTTAAGAATACCATAGAAAAAATACTGATGAAAAATGACATCATCTATTCGTGTGCATTGGCAGTTGTTGTGGTTGCATACATCCTTGCATTTATGCACAGATGGGACAGATTGCTGATTTTTGAAATTTGGGCAATACTGTTCTGTGTGCTTATGGTTATGCTTACTATGAAAATATCGCTTCAAAACGAAGTGCTCAAGTTCCTCGGCAAGCACATTTTCAGCATCTATATTTTGCAAAGAATACCGATGATACTGCTTGACCACTATGGTGTATCTGAAAGACATAAATACATCTTCCTCATTGCTTCTTTTGCAATCACGGTTGCAATAGCACTTATATTTGATTTTGTTACAGGCAAAATTTCATCGGCAATATGGAAGCCAAAAAAGAAATTGAATTAATCAACACGCTGTAGGCTGTTGAGAAAGGTTCTGAATTTCGTTTTCTTGCGAACTTTGCTGTACGATTGTACCGCTTGTGAGCAAAAAACGAAAAACGCCAAAAATCCCGCAAACTCGATGTTTGCGGGACTTTTCCTTAAATAGTATTATTAAATTAGTAGTATTCCGGGATAGGCAAGCCTATTCCCTACTTAATTGTGTTAATATAATTTTGGCGTGGTTCAGGGACTTTATCGGCAGTCTGAAGAGGCGATTTACATCGCCTCTTTTTTATATTTATTTCCCTTGTTGTCTTGGCAAAACAACCTTGACCTTGAACAAGTCGCCATCGATATGGATTTCCATTCTGCCGTGCATTGCCTGACAGAGGTTGTCTGCAATCGAGAGTCCCAAACCATTACCCTCCTCGTTGCGTGACTTATCCCCACGAACAAAGCGTTCTTTCAGTTCGTCCGCCGAAATATCAAGCGGTTGAGCCGAAACATTTTTGATTTCAAACACTGCGGTATTGTTCTGCTCGTAAACATCCGCATAAACTCTTGAGCCTTTTGCCGAATACTTGCGTGCATTTGACAACAAGTTTTCAATAACTCTGTATGTCTTTTGACCGTCTGCTATTGCCGAAAGGCTCTTTTTGTCGCCCTTGAAGATGAGTTCAAGTCCGTTGTCGGCAAATTCCTGCTGATGTTCAACGACTGCCTGGGTTGCAAGCTCTCCCAAATCAAGCTGTACCAAATTGAGCTTTACCACTCCGCTGGTAATCTTTGACGCTTCCACAAGGTCGTCAATAAGTCGCTTCAGCCTGCCACCCTTTTCGTCAAGAACACCGATGTATTCCTGCGCTTTTTCGTCTTGAATATCGCAATGCTTCAAGAGGTCAACATAAGTGATAATTGATGTGAGCGGTGTTTTCAAATCGTGCGAAACATTTGTGATAAGTTCGCTTCTCATTCGCTCATCTTTAACAGCCTTGTCAACCGCACGGTTAAGTTCCTCGGCTGTGTATTTTTGTGCATCAACAAGCATTTTGAGGCTTTGCGGAAGTTTTTGATAGTTAACTCTCGGCGGTCGTCTTTCGTTAAATGCCTTGATGATTTCGTCAAGGTCCATAACATATTTTACAATAAACACAAGGCTTGCCGCATTCAACCCAAACCAAGCAAGGCAAAGGAGCAATCTCATTCCGCTTGCATCACAAATCGATACAAAGAACAACAACAGCAAATTGACAACACCGTAGCCGATGAGATATGCCATTAGTTGCTTTTTAAACACATCAGGACGGTATTTTAAGAACGCAATGCCTTTCTTTACAGGTTTTGCAACAACCGTCTTAAAGAGCCATACAAAGCACTTTATCAGCATATAAACAAGTGTGTTTTTGAAAAATCCGCTGTGAGCCTTTACCTGTCTTGCCACCGATGTGAGCCACTCGCTCATTACAAGGAAGATTGCAAAAGCAAGGGCACAAACAAGAGGCATGAACATATTTGAGTTTATAACACCGGCAACCATATCTCCTAAAGTGCTATAAGTCTCCGCCTCGGAAAACAGAATTCTTGCATAAAAATAAAGTGAATTAACCAACAGGAAAAATCCGCCTGCAACAAGTCCGCCGCTTACAAGAAAATGCAAATCATTTGGCACTTTGTCGATTTTGGAAGTTTTGTATTCACTGCCTTTTCTGCCTGCAAGCACGCAGTTCCAAACAAGGAGCAACAGCAAAAGTATGATGCAGGCAACACTCACGGCAAAGTTTTTCATCGGATTATGATTGACTTTGTCAAAGTTTTCCTGAATTTCGGAATAGTAATCATTATTTGCCTTGCTCATATCAATTTGAAAATAAGCCTGCTTTGTGTTATTGGTGTAAAAATCATCATAAACATTGCAAAGCGTATAAAATCTGTTTCTGCTTAAATTGTGCTCGTCGAGCCAAAAGCCTTTATCTGCCGATGCACTCTTTTTGAATGTGTTTACATCATCAACATTTGTGTAAACGACACCGTCTTTTGACTCAATGTAAAATTGCAAAGCATCCGAAACTTCGCTTTGAGTGAAATAAGGTCCGAAACCTTTGGTTACTTCGTTATCAAACTTTTTTTCAAGGTATTTTATTACCTGTTCGTTTGAATATGAAAGCGGGACAGTACAGGTAAACCACAAATATCTTCCTGCTGAAAGTTCTTCCGAGTAATCCTTTTGAAAGTAGAAAACATCATTTCCAAACTCATTATATTCATGTTGAATGTTATATAGCGATGATGCGTCGTCATAATCAACACCGTCGTCATCATCATAACCATCGTAATCAGTATACTCATCATTATACGACTTTTGCAACGCTTGACTGTTTGCATCATAAAAACTTTTTGATTCAAGGTATTTTGCAAGCATACCGTCAACGAATTCTGTTTTCTTTTTTTCAACCTGCTTTTGCATATAGTTTCGATTTGACCAAGCAAGCACAGAATTAACATCTGTTTTGAAATCATTTTCAAATCCGTTCATGTCATAAACAGTGAGGTCATTGCTCAGGCAATCGTCAAATCCAAACAGATACGCCGATTTGACAACTTCTATTCCGTTGAGCATACCCACGACGATAAAAATCAATGCAAGCAAAAACGAAATGACTCTTGAAGTCTTTTGAATTTTAATATTTTTCAATTTTGTATCCAAGTCCATACACCACCTTTAGATATTTAGGGTCTTTGGGGTTAATTTCGATTTTTTCTCGGATATTTCGTATATGTACGGTTACGGTTTTTTCAATGCCGAACGAAGCCTCGTTCCACACAGCCTCATAAATCTGCGAAGAAGAAAGAACAACATTCATATTCTGCATAAGATATTCAAGAATTCTGTATTCACGGGCTGTGAGGTGAACTTCCTCGCCGTCAACGGTCACACGCTTTGACTTTGTGTCGAGCACAAGACCGCCCGTGATGAGCTGACTGTCGGTTTTCACCATCGAGCCGAGAGTTGAATAGCGTCTGATTTGGCTTTTCACTCTCGCCACAAGCTCAAGCGGATTGAACGGCTTTGTAACATAATCATCGGCACCGAATGAAAGTCCCGTGATTTTGTCTGTGTCCTCGCTCTTTGCAGAAAGAAGAATAATCGGAAAATTCTTGTTTTCTCTGATTTTGAGCATAGCGTTTAAGCCGTCAATTTTGGGCATCATAATATCAAGGATGAGGCAGTGCACTTCGTTATTTTCCGCAACCTTGATACATTCCTCGCCGTCAGAAGCGGTGAGAACATTGTAGCCCTCGTTTTCAAGATAAATCTTAATTGAATTTTGAATTGCGATGTCGTCATCGCATACTAAAACCGTGTACATATATTTCCCCTCCGGTGATTATATTAAACCATACCGAATTTAATAATTGAACAAGAAAAAGTAAAGAACTGTCAAAGAATAAAATTTACTTTTTTGATTTGATGTAATGATACTTTTTGTTTTGAGTGAAAATGAACACTGCCGACATCACGAGTGCAAAAGCCTCTGCAACCGTGATTGAAAGCCAAATTGCCTGCTTGCCGAACAACAGCGGCAAAGCAAAAATGCAAACGATTTGGAACAGAAGTGTTCTCAAAAACGATATAGCCGCACTGACAAGTCCGTTGTTGAGTGCCGTGAAAAATGCCGAAGCGTAAATGTTATATCCGACAATCAAGTACGAAGTTGCAAACAGTCTGAACGCCATAACCGTAAGGTCAAACAAATCTTTATCATAGCCGACATAAATGCTTGCAATAGGTCCTGCAAGGAACACAGAAGCAACTGTGATTATGCCCGAAAAAACGAACAGCGTCAACAGGCTTTTCCTGAATATATTTTGAAGTTCCTTATAGTTCTTTGAGCCGTAATTGTAGCCGACAATCGGTGACGAGCCAATCGAATAGCCGATGAACACCGATGTGAACAGGAAGTTGATATACATAATTGTGCCGTATGTGGCAACGCCGTCCTCACCGTAATACTTCATAAGTTGAAGATTATACATCATATTCACGAGGTTGACGGATACATTTGTCATAAGTTCCGATGAACCGTTACCGCAAGTTTTGAGAAGTGCCCTACCGTCAAACTTTGTTTTGCAAAGACGGAGCGAACTTGAATTTTTGCTGAAGAAATAAATGAGCGGAGCAAAACCGCCGATGCTCTCACCCGTTACGGTTGCGACTGCTGCACCGACAAGTCCCCATTTGAAAATGCCGACAAAAAGGAAATCCAAAATAATATTTGTAACCCCTGCAATGATTGTTATTGCAAGTCCGATTTGTGGCTTTCCTGCGGTGACCATAAAACTTTGGAACATAACCTGAAGCATAAACGGAACGGAGCTGATTGAGATAATTCTACCGTACAAAATGCAATATTCAATCATATTTTCGTCTGCACCGAGAATTTTTGCGATTTGCGGCATAAAGATTTCTGCAAGGGCAAAAATAACCGAACCGCAAATAAGAGTAATATAAACAAGCATAGAAAAGACTTCGTTTGCCTTTTTCTCTTTACCCTCGCCGAGCAATTTGGATACAATGGCATTACCGCCTGTGCCGAACATAAAGCCGATTCCGCCGAGCAACATCAAAAACGGCATAATAAGATTTACTGCCGCAAATTGCGTTTTGCCCGCATAGTTTGACACAAAGTAGCCGTCAACAACATTGTAAATGCTTGAAAAAATCATCATAACAATTGACGGAATCGTAAACTGAATTAGCTTTTTAAAATTAAAATGGTCTGATATTTGTACTTTCATTTTTCCTCTCCGAATCTATTTTACTCAATGACTATACCATATATATGTAGATTTGACAACCGTGAATGTAAAAACCGCAAAAAACAAAAAATCACCCGTAGCATTTCTACCACGGGTGCAATAAATTACTTTACTTTGTTGCTTCAACAATGCCCTCTGCAAGTCCGGCAAGAGATTGAATTTCCGACGGAATAATAATCTTTGTTGCCTGACCGTCAGCGGCCTTTGCAAACGCTTCAAGTGCTTTAAGTTTCAGCACAGCCTCATTGGCATTAGCCTCGTTGAGTAGCTTGATTGCCTCTGCGCTTGCCTGTTGAACAGTTGCAATAGCCTGTGCCTCACCCTCTGCTTCTCTGATTTTTGCTTCTTTAACAGCTTCTGCAGCAAGAATTGCGGATTGCTTTTCTGCCTCTGCTTCAAGGATTTTTGACTCTTTATGACCTTCTGCCACAAGAATTCTCGATTGCTTTTCACCCTCGGCACGGAGAATTGCCTCACGGCGCTCACGCTCTGCCTTCATCTGCTTTTCCATAGCGTCCTGAATCTCACGAGGAGGGATGATGTTCTTAAGTTCAACTCTGTTAACCTTGATGCCCCAAGGGTCAGTTGCTTCATCAAGAATTACACGGATTTTTGCGTTGATAGTGTCACGGGATGTGAGGGTTGAGTCGAGTTCAAGCTCACCGATTATGTTACGAAGTGTTGTTGCCGATAAATTTTCAATAGCGGAAATCGGGCTTTCAACACCGTAGCAATAAAGTTTTGGGTCGGTGATTTGATAGAACACAACCGTGTCAATCTGCATAGTAACATTATCTTTTGTAATTACAGGCTGTGGTTTGAAGTCAACAACCTGCTCTTTGAGAGATACAGTCTTTGCAATTCTGTCGATAAACGGAACTTTTACATGAAGTCCTGTTTCCCAAGTTGTAAAGTAAGTGCCGAGTCTTTCAATAACATAAGCCTTTGATTGCGGAACAACTCTGATGTTTGCAAAAATGAGAGCCAAAAGTGCAACAACGAGCACAACGATTACTATAAATAATTTCATAAATTTTCTCCTTTAAATAATTCTATTATATGTTAATTTTGTTTAACTATTAATTTTACGCCGTCGATTTTTTCAACAGCAACGAGGCTGTTTGGCGGAAGAATTTTGTCATCACAACTTCGGGCAGTCCAAACCTTTCCGTCAATTTTCACCGTTCCTGTCTGTGCAATGTTGTTGATTTCCTCAACAACAACAGCAGTCTGCCCGATGACTCGGTCGGCATTAGTCGGCTGAACCTTTGTTTGCAGTTTTTTGCGAACAAGCGGTCTTGTCACCAAAAGTGCAAGCACGCTGACCGCAATACAAATAATAACTTGAAGGTAAATCGGGGCACCGAGAAGTGCCGACACAAGACCTGCGACCGAGCCGATAACAAACCATATCGACACGAGCTGAACAGTTATCGCTTCAAGCACACCGAACCCGATAATAGCCGCCGCCCAAATAATGTACATCATTGAATCAGACATACTTTTTTCACCTCCATAAGAAATTACATATGTCATCGTTTCCATATGTTGTGCACATTATACCATATTTCGGTGATATTTTCAATATGTTGTGAATAATATGAACGAGATTTACAATCTGTTCACACTCAGATACTACAGGAATAACACGAATATTTTTAACACACAACCTATTGTGGTTATAATTTGACACACCACATATAAAAAAAGAAGCTACCCTTTTGAGGTAGCTTCCTAAATTATGGATTAAGTTTAAACTAAAATTACTTAAGTTCAACTGTTGCGCCTGCTGCTGTGAGAGCTTCCTTAAGAGCTTCAGCGTCAGCTGTTGGCATTGCTTCCTTAACTGTTGAAGGAGCGCCGTCAACGATTTCCTTAGCTTCCTTAAGGCCAAGACCTGTTGCTTCACGAACTGCCTTGATAACCTGAATCTTGTTTGCGCCTACTTCTGTAAGAACAACATCGAATTCTGACTTAGCGTCAGCTGCTGCTGCGCCGCCTTCTGCTGGAGCTGCTGCTACTGCTACTGCTGCTGCAGTTACGCCGAATGTTTCCTCGATTGTTTCTTTGAGTTCTTTAAGTTCAAGAACTGTAAGTTCTGCGATTGAATCTACAATTGCTGTAATCTTTTCTGATGCCATGATTTTTTCCTCCGTTATAATTAGAATTAAATTTAGTAATTATTCTGCCGGTGTTTCAGCCGGTGCTTCTGCCGGTGCTTCCTCTGCAGGAGCCTCCTCAGGAGCTGCTTCAACTGCTGATGCGCCGCCCTTTTCTTCAAGAGCATTAACTGCACGAGCGATACAAGCGATAGGTTCTACTACTACACTTGCGATAGTTGCAAGGAGAGTTTCTCTTGAAGGAAGCTTAGCAAGTGCTACAACTTCTTCGTTAGCGATGATTGCACCGTCGAGATAACCTGTCTTGATATTGAAGCTTTCATTTTCTTCTGCGTACTTGTTGAGAATACGAGCTGCTGCTACATAATCGTCAACTGATGTTGCAACTGCTGTTGTACCTTCTACAACAGAATCCGCAATCTCAAGTCCAACTTCTTCAGCTGCACGCTTAAGGATAGAATTCTTAACTACTGTGTAAGTAACGCCTGCTTCACGAAGCTCTTTTCTGAGCTTTGTGTCGTCTTCAACATTAATACCCTTGTAGTCAACAACTACACCTGCGCATGAACCCTTGATGCGTTCTGCAAGATCGGCAACTTGTTGCTTTTTCTTTTCAAGAACTACTGTACTTGGCATTTTAGTTTACCTCCATAATTATTTTGCCGCATAAAACGGACTTTTGGAGCTATCCAACAAATATAAAAGTGCATCCCCAAATCGAGGATGCACGACATTACATAATTTTGCACAAAGTGCTACATAATGCTCATTCCTCGGTAGGCGACAAAGCTTATGTCACAGGGACACCTACTGTCTTTGGTTGAACAGCTTGTATATTATATCACAAGAGAGCACTCTTGTCAACAACTTTTTATTATTCTGCTACAGAAACAGTACCAACCTTTGATGGGTTGATTCTTACGCCGGGACCCATTGTTGAAGCTACTGCGCAAGACTTAATGTACTGACCCTTTGCTGCTTCAGGCTTAGCCTTGATGATAGCGTCAAGGAGAGTGTTGAAGTTTTCAAGGAGCTTGTCTGTACCAAATGATACCTTGCCGATTGGGCAGTGGATGATGTTTGACTTGTCAAGACGGTATTCAATCTTACCTGCCTTAGCTTCCTGTACAGCCTTTGCTACATCCATAGTAACTGTACCTGCTTTTGGTGAAGGCATCAAGCCACGAGGACCGAGAACCTTACCCAAACGACCAACGACGCCCATCATATCAGGAGATGCGATACATACATCGAATTCCATCCAGCCGCCTTGAATCTTTTGCATCAAGTCCATATCACCTACGATATCGGCACCTGCATCCTGAGCTGCCTTTGCAAGGTCGCCCTTAGCGAATACTGCTACCTTAACATCCTTACCTGTACCGTTTGGCAAAACAACTGCGCCACGAACCTGCTGGTCAGCATGACGAGAGTCAACACCCAAACGAACATGTACTTCTACTGTTTCATCAAACTTAGCCTTAGCTGTCTTTTCAACGAGGTCCAAAGCTTCTTTTGATGTGTATAAATTAGCGCGGTCAATCAATTTTGCGCCGTCTGTATATTTCTTTCCGTGTTTCATTAAAAATTACCTCCAGTGGTTAATCGGATTTTTCCTCCCACATTGGGAATCAGTCTTCTACTACAATACCCATGCTGCGAGCTGTACCTGCGATCATTGACATGGCAGCTTCAAGTGATGCTGCGTTAAGATCAGGCATCTTCTGTTCTGCAATCTTTTGAACATCAGCCTTAGAGATTGTTGCAACCTTTGTCTTGTTAGGTACGCCTGATGCCTTGTCAATACCGCATGCCTTCTTAATAAGAACTGCTGCAGGCGGAGTCTTTGTGATAAATGTGAATGTACGGTCTTCATATACAGTAATTACTACAGGAATGATAAGACCTGCGTCATTCTTTGTTCTTTCGTTAAAGTCTTTTGTAAAAGCAACAATGTTTACACCGTGCTGACCGAGAGCCGGACCTACAGGTGGTGCCGGAGTTGCTTTACCGGCAGGAATTTGAAGTTTAATTAAACCTACTACCTTTTGAGCCATAATTATTTTCCTCCTAAAAAATGTGGTTATTGGCGGAGAAGTTATATCTCCTCCCACTCATAAGACGCTATAAATAACGCCCTACGGTAAATGCAGCACAAAGCTGCCGATTACTAAAATCAATCTTTGACCTTTTCGAGCTGGTCAAGTTCAAAATCAACTGAAGTTTCACGACCGAACATTGATACAACAGCCTGAACGCTGTTATTTGCCGTGTCTATGGATTCAACCGTACCCGTAAAGCCCTCAAGCGGACCGTCAATAACGGTAACCATATCGCCGACTTCATATTGAACCTCTACGCTTACCTTTTCTACGCCGAGATTTTTAACTTCTTCCTCGGTGAGTGCTACAGGCTTGCCCTCAGGTCCTACAAATCCGGCACAACCTCTTGTGTTGCGGACAATGTACCAAGTATCGTCTGTCATTATCATCTTTACCATAATGTATGAAGGAAAAATCTTTCTTTCGATTTCCTTCTTTGTGCCGTCGTCCTTTACTTCAACAACGGTTTCGGTAGGAATGACAATGTCCTGAATCATATCAGTAAGATTAAGGTTTTCGACCTTATTTTTAAGGTCGGTTGCCACCTTATTTTCATAACCCGAAAATGTATGGGCAACATACCATTTTGCTTCTTCCATCATGTGCCTCCTTGATTATTCGGCAGTGGTGGCTTCTGTTGTAAGTTCTGTGAGAGCCTCAGCTGTTGTTTTGGCTGTTGTTTCTTCTGTTTGGCTTGTAGTTGTTTGTGCCAACTTCTTAATGCCCTTCATACCGCTTGTAAGACCAAGGTCGATAACATAAATAACAGCACTTACGATAGCGATTACTACGATAACGACAACAGTGTTTTTGAGAACTTCCTGTGCGTTAGGCCAGTTAACCTTTTTACCCTCACTGTTTACACTCTTAAAGAAACTTGCGATTGACTTGAACGGATTTTTCTTAGACTTTGACTTGTCATTTTTTGACTTTTTAGCGTCTGTCTTCTTAGCCTTTTTATCTTCAGCCATCGTAATTCCTCCGTTACTTTGTTTCTCTGTGAAGTGTGTGCTTCTTACAGAAACGACAATACTTGTTCATTTCAAGTCTGTCAGGTGTGTTTTTCTTGTTTTTCATTGTGTTGTAATTGCGTTGTTTGCATTCAGTGCAAGCTAATGTAATCTTAACTCTCATTTCGGCACCTCCTATTAAATTTCGATAACAATCTCCCTCGTGCCGTCAAATCCGCAACGCTTACGGATTTGTAAAATCAGGGCACAAAAATAAAAGCCCTTTTCTACGAGGTACAAAGACTATACCACAGATGTCAACAAAAGTCAACCCTTTTCTGCCGATAATCGTGACAAATCATATATTCCATGCAAAAGGAGCGGCAGAGTGAAAATATTAGTTGAAAAAAATTTATAATGTATTATAATATATATACATTAATTACAGTTATATATGAGGGGATAACTATGAAGGCGGTTATAATCGGCGGCGGTGCTTCCGGCATTGCGGCGGCAATCAAAATAAAACAGAACAATCCTAATTTTGATGTAACCGTATTGGAACATCTTGATGACATACTCAAAAAAATTCACGCAACGGGCAACGGCAGGTGCAACATTGCAAACAAAAACGCCGAGCACTGCGGCGAAGTGTTTGACTTCCTTTCATCGCTCGGCCTTGTATTGCGTGAAGATGAATGCGGCAGAATGTATCCTTATTCATTGCAGGCGGCAACGGTTGTTGATGTGCTCAAAAGACAATGTGAACGCCTTGGCATAAATATCGTAACCGACTGCGAAATAAAACGGGTTGAGCACTTTGGCGACAACTTTTTTGTTTACACAAGCAAAGGCGTGTTTGAAAGTGCAACACTTATCCTTGCCACCGGCGGCAAAGCTCAAAAGGTACTCGGCTCGGACGGCAGCGGATATGAAATTGCAAAATCGCTCGGTCACACAATTACCGAACTTTCCCCTGCTCTTGTTCAGCTCAAATCATCAAACAAAAATTGCCGTTCGCTCAAAGGCACAAGAGCAAAATGCCTTGTAAAAATAGAAACAAACGGCGAGATAATCGGCGAGGAATACGGCGAACTTTTGTTTACGGATTACGGTCTTTCGGGCATCGTTGTGATGAATCTTTCAACTCTCATCAATGACAAAAGACTTCAATCGGGGCAGGATAAAACCGTTGCAATTATCGACTTTGTTCCCGAAATGAGCGAGGACGACTTGAAGCAACATCTTGAAAATTTCGGCTCGTTTGCCGGAATACTTCCGCAAAAGCTGTGCTCGATACTTAAAAAGCAAGCAAACGGCGAAGCGGACAGAATGGCAAGATGCGTAAAAAATCAACGCATAATAATTACCGGCACAAAGGGATATGACTTTGCTCAAATCACAAAGGGCGGCATACCTAACAGCGAATTAACCGACTGCAACGAATCAAAGATTATACCATTTCTTTACATAGTGGGTGAACTCACCGATAATCAATTTGAATGCGGCGGTTTTAACCTCACATACGCAATATACAGCGGTATCAACGCCGCAACCGACATAACAACCAAACTGAAACGAAAAGAAATATGATTAGAATTAATGAAATTAAGCTGTCGCTTGACGATGACGAGGTTCTCCTCAAATCAAAAGCGGCAAAAGTTTTAAAAATAAACGAAAAATACATCACAAATCTGACGATATTCAAAAAGAGCGTTGATGCAAGACGCAAGGACGATGTGCATTTCACATACAGCGTGGATGTGACAATATCGCTTGACGAAGAACAAATAGTTGCAAAGTGCAAATCAAACAAGGTTATGACGGTTAAGCCGTACAAATATGATTTGCCTGCAAACAACAGAAGTTCACAGTTTCGCCCAATCGTTGTCGGCTTCGGTCCGGCAGGAATGTTGGCAGGGCTTATACTTGCACAGGCAGGTGCACAGCCGATTATACTTGAGCGAGGCAAGGACATTGATGAAAGACAGCGTGATGTAAACGAATTTTGGACAAAACGCAAACTTGATGAAGAAAGCAATGTTCAGTTCGGCGAGGGCGGAGCCGGTACATTTTCAGACGGCAAGCTGACAACGGGAATCAAAAGTCCGTTCATCCGCAAGGTGCTTGAAGAGCTTTACGAAGCAGGTGCACCCGAGGAAATCCTGTATTCATCAAAGCCGCACATCGGCACGGACAGGCTTGCGATAGTTGTAAAAAACATCCGCAAGAGGATTGAACAACTGGGCGGTGAGGTTAAACTCGAATGCAGACTTGACAAACTCCACACGGCAAACGGAGCGGTTCAAGGCGTTTCATATATCTGCCACGGAGAACGCTTTGACATTGAGACCGACAGCGTAATTATGGCAATCGGTCACAGTGCAAGAGATACGGTTGAAATGCTGTACAACCTCGGAGTTGAGATTATTCAAAAGCCGTTTTCGGTGGGTGCAAGAATTGAGCATCCTCAAAGTCTCATCAACAAGGCACAATACGGCAAATTTGCAGGGCATCCAAAATTGGGGGCTGCCGATTACAAACTTGCCTGCCACGGACTTCACGAGCGTGGTGCATACACATTTTGTATGTGCCCGGGCGGTACTGTTGTTGCCGCCGCAAGCGAAAAAGAGGGCGTTATCGTGAACGGTATGAGTTCTCTTGCCCGTGACGGAGAAAACGCAAACTCCGCACTTTTGGTTGGAATCGAGCCAAAAGACTTTCCGTCTGACCATCCGCTTGCAGGAATATATTATCAAAGAGAAATTGAGCACAAAGCATTTGAACTTGCGGGCGGAGATTACAGAGCACCGGCACAGCTTGTCGGCGACTTCCTTGCAGGCAAAGAAAGCAAGCAGCTTGGCGATGTTCAGCCTACTTGCCCTACGGGAGTTACGCTCACAAACATTGAAGAATGTTTGCCGCAAAAGGTTTCGGCAACAATGAAAGACGCAATAGTGCAAATGGACAACAAGCTCCACGGCTTCAACCTTTATGATGCAGTGCTCACGGCACCCGAAACAAGAAGTTCCAGCAGTGTCCGCATTTTGCGTGATGAATTTTTGGAATGCAACATTCAAGGCGTTTATCCTTGCGGAGAGGGTGCAGGATACGCAGGAGGCATTGTTTCTGCCGCAGTTGACGGAATCAAATGTGCCGAGGCGGTGCTCAAAGACGAGCATTACAAAATAAGTTGACTAAAAACAATATAAATAGTATAATATAAGACATCAAAAATTGGAGGACATTTCAATGTTAAATTCTGAAAAAACACTTGACCAAATCGTTGCTCTTTGCAAAGGCAGAGGCTTTGTATATCCGGGCAGTGAAATCTACGGCGGACTTGCAAACACTTGGGATTACGGTCCGTTGGGTGTTGAACTCAAAACAAACATCAAGGACGCTTGGAGAAAGAAGTTTATCCAAGAGAACAAATACAATGTAGGTCTTGATTCCGCAATTTTGATGAACCCACAGACATGGGTTGCTTCAGGACACTTGGGCGGTTTCTCCGACCCGCTTATGGACTGCTGTGAATGTAAAACCCGTCACAGAGCAGACCAAATTATCGAGGACTTTGACGGCACAAATGTTGCAGGCTGGTCAAACGAAGAACTCAGCAACTACATCAAGGAAAAGAACATTCCTTGTCCAAACTGCGGTGCTCACAACTTCACCGACATTCGTCAGTTCAACCTTATGTTCAAGACTTTCCAAGGTGTAACAGAGGACAGCAAGGACGAAATCTATCTCCGTCCCGAAACCGCACAGGGTATCTTTGTTAACTTTGCAAACATCCAAAGAACAACAAGAAGAAAAGTTCCTTTCGGTGTTGCTCAAATCGGTAAGTCATTCAGAAACGAAATTACTCCGGGCAAGTTCATCTTCCGTGTTCGTGAATTTGAGCAAATGGAACTTGAATTCTTCTGCAAGCCGGGTACAGACCTTGAGTGGTTTGAATACTGGAGAGGTTTCTGCAGAGATTGGCTCTACTCACTCAACATCAAGCCTGAAAACCTCAGACTTCGTGACCACGACCCTGAAGAACTTTGCTTCTACTCAAAGGCAACAACCGACTTTGAATACAACTTCCCGTTCGGTTGGGGCGAGCTTTGGGGCGTAGCAGACAGAACAGACTACGACCTCACACAGCACATCAAGACTTCGGGCAAGAACCTTGAATACTTTGACGGCACAACAAACGAGAGATACATTCCGTATGTTATCGAGC
>OJAW01000402.1_pt1 | contig 31752 bp, 54 predicted proteins | sample 1589151 | NCBI WGS metagenome assembly OJAW01 (sample SAMN03283290) | human gut metagenome | biome: human-associated habitat; material: feces | host: Homo sapiens | place: Peru | collected 2012
CAGAAATAATACAATGGTATGAGAAAGAAAATAGGCATAATCAAGAAATTATTATAGATTTATCAAAAAGAATAGACAAAACTACACAAGCAATAGATGAATTACTTTCTTATGATGATTTTAAAGATATTACAAATGCAATTTTTGGTAATGTTAAGGAAGAATTAAAATTTTATTTATCAAATTACAAAACTCTTGAAGAATTTAGAAAAGCCAATTTAGTTGTAAAGGTGGAGGAATTATGAAAGAAGAAATGTTAAAGTATCTAAATGAAATTAAAAATGGATATGATGCTTATTATATTGAAAACAAATATAGTGAAGAAACAACACATAAAGAACAATTTGAAAAGTTAAGAGAGTATTTAAAAGATGATGAAATGAGTATGAGAGCATTGAATTGGATATCTCACTGTTATGACTGTTATTATAAAGATGATAAAGTTTATAACATAGAAGGTGATGCTAATCCATTCTATTACTTAGAGACAAAAATAAAAGAGGTGAAATAATGTTTTTATTTGAGAGAGGAGGAGGAATAATATGCGAAAAAAGCAAGAGTTTGAAGAAAATAATATAATTAATTTTGGCGAAGGTTGCTGGGGGATGAATATTAGTTTTTTAGATGATGGAAATACAAACTGGAAGAAACAAACTAGAATTTCAGGGCATTATCCATATAGAAGTGAAATTAAAAAGGGAACTTTGTTAATTAAAAAATGTAGTTTAGGTTATTTATACTTAAGAGTTAAAAAGGTTGAATATTGTAGAGACCCTGATGATATGTTTTTTGCAAATGTTATATATATTCGCAACGATAAAATGTTATCAAAAGAAGAACATAAATATTTAGAAGATAATAATTTATACAATTATTGTAATTGAAATGTGAAAATTAGGAGGTAATTATGAAAGATATAAATATTAATTACGAAGGCTTGACCTTTGAAGAAAAGATATCATTAAAAATAAATTATTTATTAAGTTTACCAGCAAGTGAAGCAGTAAAGAGTGCATTAATCAATTTGAAGTGGGTGCTTGAAATATATCAAGAGGAAAAAGTGAAAGGTAAAACTAGATAATGAAAAAATCATTTTGCTGTAATGAAGATATGATTTATCTGGGGAAAACACAAAAAAATCAAATAACACAATTCTTAGGCGATACATATAATTATTGTTGCTCTAAATGTGGTGATGTGGAATGGTCTACTGAAAAAGAAAAAGCTAAATATAAGTGGTATAAATTTGATAAAGATAAATTAAAAAAATTATTGAAAATCGAGGAGGCAAGTAATGAAATTGGTAATTAAATTAATGATATTATATGCGAAAGAAAAATATAAAAGATGTCAATTACAACAAAAAATGAAAAAACTAGAAACACAATTAAAAAAACAGGATAACATTTATACTACTATGGTAAAAAATTACGAAAATATGTATAGAAATTGCACTGATGATTTTTACAAGAGAAGTTATCGAAGAAATATTGATATGTTAAATGCTAAAAGAGAATTAATTGATTTTGTCTTTAAATGCATTGAGAATAGCGACTAAAAGTAAAGTGATTGATAAATGATGTCAGAAGTATATTTAGTAGATGAAAATGGCGAAGTGTTAGAAGTAATAGATAACCCTAAAAATTATGTTTGTTTAGCAGATGGTGATAGAATTATTCGCAAAGGGACTATAGAATATTTAAGGGATACTATTGATATTACATATCATTTTATTAAAATAAATCCTAAAATATTTGATAAATATTGTAAAAAATATTCAATACTTCCATATCTAACTTGCCATATTGGTTATATGGACAATATATGTTGCTATGACAATGGTAAAATCATTCGATTAAAAGATTTATCAAAGGTATGTGAAGTGAGCGAAACTACTATAAAGAGACAATTAAAAGGTCTGATAGCAGATGATATTATTCATAAAGTACCATATAAGAAAAATCAAAAATGTTTAATGATAAATCCATATCTTGCTATGAGAGGTAAAAGAATATATTTATCAACTTATAATGAATTTAAACTATCGGCTTTGAGAAGTGAGGTGGAAGAATGAATAAATTGTTTGATGATACTATTTATATAGATAAATCTGTTGTTACTGATTATGATAAGAAAAAATGGAAAGCCTTGTTTCAGACTTATTGTGATAGTGACAAAATTAGAAAAGAAAGTGATGAAACTGGCTTAAATGCTTGTGGATATTGGTTTGCTTGTGATTATTGTGACGGAAGTGATTTACCTTGCGCATGTGCTAAAGCATTGATTCAATATTTTATTGAAACAGGTAGAAAAATAGATTATAAGAATATATCTGATGAATATATGGACAAGTTATTGGGAGGCAATTATGAATAAAGATAATATAAAAGACAATATGTATGCTTTATATGAAGTATACAATCAATATAAATTGCTATATAACTTTTATCAAAAATATAAAACAATCAAAAATGAAGAAGACATTCGAGAAAGAATAGAATATTTAAAGAAAAATTCAACATGTAAGCAGAGAACAGAAATTGAGACTTTGCTTTGGTTGTTAAATGAAGTGGAATAGATGATTAAAAATTTAATGGCAAAATTTGTTATTCCTAAAAACACGCTATATTGTTATGTGCCCAAAAAATCAATTAAACCCAGTAAGAAATATCCATATGGTGGTTATAAAGTGAAGCATTGTCCATTTCATTGTTATAGATTTAATAAGGAATATAATTGTAGAATGGAATATTGCAAATATTTAAAAGATTTCCTTTCAATACAAGATGATGTGAAAGATTGTTGTATAAATGATGATTGGGGTGATTAAATGAAAGAAATATGGAAAGACATAAAAGGTTATGAAGGATTATATCAAGTATCTAATTTAGGTAGAGTTAAATCTTTAGAAAGAAAATGGAATGTTATTAACCAATATGATGCGATGTTCACGGCAAAAAATAAAGAAAAAATTTTAAAAGCGTCTATGAAGAGTGATGGATATATTGCAGTTTCTCTTTGTAGGGATGGGAAAAAGAAAACTTTATCGTGCCATTCTTTAGTAGCCCAAGCATTTATACCTAATCCAGAAAACAAACCACAAGTAAACCATATAGATGGAAATAAGCTAAATAATAATGTTAACAATTTAGAATGGGTTACACCTAGTGAGAATATGAAACATGCATATAAAAATGGATTATCAAATCCAATAAAAAATTTGCCTAGAAATACAAGTGGCGTAAATAGTGGAAGTAAAAAAGCTATAAATCAATTTTCGATAGATGGTATTTTTTTAAGACATTGGGATTTTATGAAAGAACCAAGCCAGTTGTTAAAAATTAATTATAATTGTATTAGTAAATGTTGCCGTGGATTACAAAAAACAGCGGGAGGTTTTATCTGGAGATTTGCAGATGAATAAATTAACTATCAAACAAAAAATCACTTTGGAGTGTATCAAATGGTATATAAATACCTATAAAATATCTCCTACTGTAAGAGAACTTGCCAATATATTAAAATGTGATGTTAATACAGTATTTAAGAAGTTACTTATTTTAGAAGATAAAGGATATATAAAAACTCAAAATGGACGAGCCAGGACAATTCAAATAATAAAGGGAGTGGAAGAATGAAACTTAGAACACTTAAACGTAGCATCAAGTATTGGTTTCAAAGAAGGACACGAGGTTGGTCTGATGACGAAACTTGGAATCTTGATTATGAATTTATAAAATGGATAAATAGTAGATTTAAAAGATATAAAAAATTAGCGAGCAAAAATATATGTTTAACATATCATAATTTTACATATAAGGGAAAAGAATATACACAATTAGAATTAATCGATAAAGTTATTGAAATTTCTAATATAGTTGTTAATGAAAATGAATGGTTTTCTAAAAATTTTGAGGAACTTGACCCGATAAAAAATGAAATATTTGATATTTTTAAATTAATATTTTGGACAATGTGGTGGTAAATATGAAAATAATAACTAACAAAATAAAATGCAATTATTGTGGTGACATTATAGAAAGCAAAACAGTACATGATTACAAAAAATGTAAATGTGGGAAGGTATCAGTAGATGGTGGACATTACTATTTAAGCAGAAACTTTCCAGGCGAAGTACCATTTAATCCTGATAAACATTTTACTGATTTGAGTCATTATATTACAGATGAAGGCGAAGAAATAAATAATGATAAATGTATCTGATTATATACAAATTATTCTTCATAAGAAAAAATGGACTAATGTTAAACTATGCCAAGAGTTAAATAAAATAGAAGAACAGTTAGGTGAAAGTAGGACAACCCCTCAAAATATATCAAATTATTTTCACGGACAATGGTCTTTTAGACCTAAAGTCCTTGTTAAATATGAAAAAGCATTAGGACTACAGCCAAATACACTTGTATCAATGGTTGCACCACCAACAACAAAAGAAGCACAAAAAGAATTGAAAGAAATAATAAAAAAAGTAGGTGAAATTAAATGAATATATGGTTTTTAATAATAATTATAACTTATGTATTATGTGTAGGAATGCACTTATCTAGGCATGGGGAAGAAATAAAAGGTAGAAAATATAATTTTTTTGCTCAATTATTTGCTTCCGCAATAAGCCTAACTCTTATTTATATGGCAATAAAAACAGGATTTTAAGGAAGTGATTAAATGATAAAAAAAGAAATTTACCCAAAAACAAAAAGGGTTAGTTGTAAAGGCGATAAAGTTTATCTTACTGAAAAGATAGATGGTAGTAATTTAGTATTTTTTAAGAAAGATGACAAATTATACTTTGCACAAAGGAATAATATTATTTGCATTGATGAAATTGAAGAACAAAAAGGAATGTTATATAAAGGATTGTATCAATGGCTATTAGACAATAAAAATGAGTTAGAAACTGAATTACATAACAATAGTGCTATTTGTGGTGAATGGATAGGAATGGGCTGTCTAAAATATAATGTTGATGAATTTGATAAAAGATGGTATATGTTTGCAAAAGCAAATATAGATGATGATTATAATTTATATAATTTAATTTATGATCATGAATTATTTATATATCCGTTTGTAAGCCAAGAAATACCTAATTTCATTGGAATAGTGCCAGAAGTTACTGAATTGATTAATTTGCCAAATAAAGAACAATTAGATAGTATTTATGAGAAGTATACAAACAAAGTAAATAGAAATGTTGAAGGTTTTGTAATTAATTATAAAAATATAATAAGCAAATATGTAAGAATGAAAAATGGTCAATTAAGAGAACATTTTGATAGAGGTGAATAGATGAAACATTTATTAATTGGATTAGGAACAATATTAATGATTGCCTTTGTATTAAGTTTGTCAGCTCTTATATTTTGGGGATTAGGTAATTTAATAATATGGGCGTTTGGTATTAAATTTGTATGGACATTTTGGCATGGATTGGTATGTGCTTTAGTGTTTATATTATTGAAAGAAATATTCGGTGGTAAATAATGTTGAACAAATTATGTGATGCTGTTTTTAGATTAAGACAACTAGCTTATAGCGATCGTTTTTCCAATACTGATGATATGAAGATTATTGTTATTGTATCCCCATATGCAATGAACACATTACGTGCCGAATTAAAATCTACACAGTACATTTATCATAAAGAAGTGGATAAGTATACTAGTGTAACATTTTTTGAACTTTTTGGCCAAAAAATACCTTTTATATTAGATAATACATTGTCAAAAGATGTTGCATTTCAAGTTATGTTTAGAAAAGATTATGAAAGTATTGAAAAAGAAAAATTAATAGAAAAATTTTATAAAATATTTGATGATTAAAGAAAGAAGGAAAAGAAAATGAATAATATGTTAATTATAAGTCAAGATGAAAAATTTACAGGAATGGTAAAATTTTTAGGAATAGGTCAAAGAAATCCTAAAACAATTATAGGCGATGATTTAAAATCACTATTAGAAGAAAAGAAAATGACGAGTGATGAACTTATCACTTTAGTAGGTAACAGTTATAGAGATAATATTAAAAGAGTATTAGAAAATCAAGAACAACCTAAACCAAAATTAGTAGAATTAATTACAACTAAATTAGGTGTTGGTAAGAATTATTTTGAAGATAAAGAACTAGAAAATGTAATTGTAACTGATAACAATATTGTAGTAGCAAAATATCCTACAAATAAAAGAACATTAGAAGTTAAAAAAGAATTAGACATATATATTACTGAGTGTGTAAAAAAAGGCATTAATATGGTCATAGAAATGCCAAAGGAATAGAGAAATAATATGTATTTGTTTATTGTAAGTGAAAGAGGAGATAGAACTAATATATGTTCAAACTTTAGAATATTTGACATTAATGGCTTTCTTGAATATTTAAAAACAAAAGAGAATAAATATTGGCGAGTTCAATATCGAGTAGCAAAATTAAATGATGATAACTTTGAAACTAGAATTTTTAAATATATTAATTTAGATGAATTTGAAGAAATATTTGAAGGACACATAGATGACATAAAAAGTCTTTTAAAATATACAAAAAATTCATGGGGGACTGATTATCCATATTTCAAAAAAGAAATTCATATTAAATATGGAGAATTAATCATTGAAATTGATGATTAAAATTTTAAAAATTATAAAAGGAACAGCACTAGAAGACTTCTTATATGTTGCAGGTTTCTTTATTTGCTTGTTTTATTTAGATGTATGTATTAGATTACTTATATATTTATTTTATAAAATAGTGTAGCACTCTCTAGGGAAATGTAAAGAGAGAGTGATTAGATGATAAAGGTTGGAGATAAAATCCAAATAAGAAAACAAGAAACAACGCTTGAAGGCACTTTTACAGATATATTAAATGTTCTTAAATCACCAAAGATGAAAGAACATGATAAATTAGATTGGTGTAATAGTGCTTTGAATATTCTTGAAGAAATGTATAAACAAGATGAATTAGGTAGTGTTAAAGTAGCAAAGACTAAACTAATTCCAATATTACATAAATTAATTGAAGGGAGCAAAATCGAAAACATGGCTCTCTTTTTTGATTATTATAAAAGAGCCTATTGTTTTTGCGCAAGAAGGGATTTTGAGTGCTTTGTTGATTATATTGAATGGAATATGCCACGAAAGGTATTAGCAAATCGTAGAAGTGTATTAAAGCCCTATGTGGACGCCTTAAATAGAATAGCATTTGATGATAGATTGCAATATCTAGTAGTATCATATCCACCATCAATGGGTAAATCTTATTTAGCAACATTATTTACTGCATGGGGTTATGGTATAAGCATTAATAATTCAGTAATAAGAATGTCTTATTCTGATGAATTGGTTTTAGGATTTAGTAGAACCATTAAAGGAATAATATCTAGCCCCGAATTTGCTGAAATATTCCCTTTGTTCAAATTATATAATGGGAAACCATTTGAAGTAGAAAGAGAATCAGACTGGAAAATAAAAAATGCAAATGTTCCTAAGTCAAATCATATTGCAAGAACTCGTAATGGTTCAACTACCGGAGAAAGAGCTTCATTTGCAATTATATTTGATGATATGACAAAGGGAGCAGAAGAAGCAAACAGCGAAAAGGCGCATAGAGATATATATGATAAGTGGAATACTGAATGGTGGAATAGACGAGATGGTGTAAGATGTAAATTTATATTTGTTGGTACTCAATGGACACCAGAGGATATTTTAAATAGAATCATTGAAGATAGAAATAAAATATCATCATTACAGCCAACTGACAATCCTTATGTTATGGAAAGCGAAGATAAGTCAACAATAGTTATTCGTGTACCAATGCTTGATGAAAATCATAAAACAACTTGTAGTGAAGTATATCCGCAACAAATAGCAGAGCAAATCGAACAAAATACCGATCCGTTTCTGTTTAGTTGTGTATATCAACAGAATCCTATTGCACCTACAGGAAGAGAAATGGCATGGGAATGTTTACAAACATATATTGAAACGCCTGACGATTTAGCACCTTATTGTATGGCTGTAATTGATACAAAAAGAAAGGGAAAAGATAATCTTAATATGTTTATTTGTAAACCAGATGGTCATGGTAAGCATTACCTTTGGGATGCGATCTTTAGCAAAAAACCTATGCAATCATTATATGATGATATTATTGAGAAGATTATTTTACATAAGATAACAACACTCGTAATAGAAAACAACACTGATGAATCATTGAAGACATTATTAGATGATAGATTGAAAGCAAGGGGAGTTTATTGGTGTAAGATTATTGAAAAATACAATACCGTAAAGAAAGAAACTAGAATTAAAGATAACTTATGGACAATTTTAACATTAATAATTTTTAAAGATAAATCCATTGTTAAACCTAACACTGATTTAGGTAGATTGATGGATAATATTACTAAATATTCTTTTGATTATCCTAATAAATTTGATGATGGTCCAGACGGAACTGCTTTATATGCTAGTGAAATTATTCTAGGTAAAAGTATATTAAATAAACCCAAACCGATAAGACGACCTTTTTAACAAATAAGTCCAATTTATGTTGGACTTTTATACTTCATAACTAACAATTTCTTTATTAATAATGTATAAATGTAGCGAACGGTCTAGTTTTTCCCTTCATTGACCGTTTAGTGCTACACGGGAGCATAACCGTAAGAATTTAATTTTTATTGTTGTGTTCCCTTATTTTATATTTTGGGAATACCAAAGTATGAAAGATGGTGAATTAATGGAAAATGAAGAAGTAAAAACAACTGAAACACCGGTTGATAATAATACAAATGCACAAATACCTACCGATAAACCAGTAATGCCGGTTCAAGATGAAGTAAGACTATTTGGTAGACATATTATTTATGCAGATTATGAACCAGAAGAAATGAACGAACAAACAATTACACAAATATTAAATGACGTATTTAGTGTTCATTTACAAAATTCAAGGGAAATTAATTATTTAGAAAACTATTATAAAGGTTTTCAACCAATTTTAGATAAAGTTAAAGAAGTAAGACCAACTATAAATAACAAAGTTGTAGAGAATAATGCTTATTTTATGGTTGAATTTAAAAAATCATTTGTTTTTGGTAAACCGATACAATATGTTCAACGTGGCGATGTTGCCAATGAAGAAGTGGGAGCATTAAATAGTTACATGTTAGCAGAAGACAAATATCCTAAAGACACTGAATTAGCGGAAGACTTGTATATATCGGGAATAGGTCATAGATTAGTTCTTCCAGATATAAACGATGATAGTCCTTTTATGATAGAAAATCTTGATAGCAAAACGACATTTTGCGTTTATTCTAGTAGATTACCTCATAAAAAATTATTTGGTTGTACTTATACAAGAGGAATTAAAGATTACACAATAAAAGGTAGTGTATATACAAAAGATGCTTATTATGAAATGGTAAGTCCTAGTGTCGCATCGACATTTAGTGTTAGGTTTGTAAAGCCTACTATATTAAATGAAATTCCTATATTTGAATATTACCTAAATAAGTCAAGAATTGGAATTATTGAAATAGTTATGGATATATTAAACAATTTAAATAGAATTACATCTGATGAAATGGATGGCTTAGAGCAATTTATACAAAGTTTACTTGTATTTGTTAACCAAGATATTGATAGAGAAGATTATGAGGGGCTACTTGATTTAGGAGCAATTAAAATTGCAACATCAGATCCAAGTAGACCGGCAGATTTAAAACTAATATCAAATGAAATAAAACACGATAATACAAAAATATTACATGATAGATTATTCAATACTGCTTTAAATATTGTAGGTATTCCTAAAAATAGTGATAAAGCAAGTGGTGGAGATACAGGACAAGCAAGATATTTAGGTGAAGGCTGGACAATGGCTGATGCAAGAGCAGATGGCGACGAAATGGAATTCAAAAGATGTTCTAAACCGGAACTTAAACTAATTTTAAGAATATGTAGACTTGCACCAAATAGTCAAATTAAAACATTAACATTAAAAGATATAGACCAAAAATTTACAAGAAATAAATCAGATAATTTCTTAGTTAAATCACAAGGTATGATGAATCAAATTCAAAGTGGTATATCACCAGATGTTGCTATGACAACAAGCGGATTATATAGTGATCCAAATGAAACATTTAATAAATCAATGGAATTCTATGGTGGTATAGAAAATTGGATTAAATTGTTCGTCGGACAAGCGAATAAACAAATAAAACAGAATAATGAGAATAGCGATGAAAGTCTTAGGACGACATCTGCCTCAAAGGATGAGTCTGGAGAGGTTAACAAAAAAGAGGATTAATTCCTCCACATGCCGAAATAGCTCAATCGGTAGAGCAACTGTTTTGTAAGCAGTGGGTTGTGAGTTCAATTCTTACTTTCGGCACCATATTTCGATGATGTAACGGTAGCATAACAGTCTCCAAAACTGTTTGTCTAGGTTCAAATCCTAGTCGATTTGCCATCCGGTATTGATGTAATTGGTAGCATAAGTGTCTTCCAAGCATTTTGTATCAGTTCAAATCTGATATACCGGTCCATATCTGGTATTGGCCTAATTTGGTAAGGCACTACATTTGGGATGTAGGGAGTAGAGGTTCAAGTCCTTTATACCAGACCATTTAGTATACAAACTGATTTATCAGTTTATATAAATTTGCTTATTGTAGAGAGCACAAATCTACAACACTCAATCGATGAGATGTGACATCTATAAAAACATAAGAGTGGGAAAGGTATAAAAATGAAAGAAGAAATCGAAAAAGTATTAAGCGACGAAACACTTACAACTAATGAAGAAAGAGTTGATGCTATTGCAAAAAGTTTAGCAACATTAGTAATTCCAAAGGATAAATATAATGATTTAAATACTAAATATAAAGCAGTAGAAAGTAATTACAATACTTTATCAACTGAATATGATGATTTCAAAAAATCAAAAATGACTGACGATGAGAAGAGAGTTGCAGAACAAAAACAATTAGAAGTAGATAAGAAAGCAAATGCACTTAAAACAAGTGAATTAGCAGTTAAAAGTTTATTCTTAGATAATGGAATTAAAATTACTGATGAAGATACTGAATTGAAAGAAACTTTACAAAATATCATAAGTGAAGATTGCGATAAATCAGTAAAATTAGCAAATAATTTTATTACATTATTAAATAAAACAAAAGAACAAACAAAAAATGAAACTACTACTAAATTGTTAAATGACACACCAAAACCAATTGGTGGTACTCAAAGTGCAAATCCTGTTGACAAAGTTGAAGAATTAAAGAAACAACTTGAACAAGCAGTAAAAGCCAGAGATGTTTTAAAACAAACAGAATTAACAACTCAAATTTTTATGGCAGAACAAGAAAAAGTAAAATTAATGAAATAATGTGTGGCACTCGTTTAGAAAAAAGGGGTAGAAAATTTTAAACGAGGTGAATTATATGACAGGTGCAGAAACTGTACAAAGTTTTAGTTGTCCTAACTATTCGGGATTACTATATAACAAAGCAAATACAAAGACTCCATTTTTAAATATGATAAGTGGAAGAGTTAAATATACAAATTCAGTAGAATTCGTATGTGGACAATATTATACAAGTGAAGAGGGAGCAATACCAAGCATAAGTGAAACAGCATCTTTAACAGCTCCAACATCAACATTTGTAACAAGAAATCAAATGAGTAATGTTACTCAAATATTTCATGAATCAGTAGCAATATCATATGCTAAACAATCAAATATGGCAACATTAAGTGGTGTAAATATTGCTGGACAAACAGCAAATCCACAAGATGACTTATCATTTCAAGTTGCAAGAAAAATGGAAAAAATCAAAAGAAGTATTGAAAAAACATTTATTCAAGGTACTTATAATAAAGCAACAACTGATGCAACAGTTAATAAAACAAGAGGTATGGTAGCAGCAATTACTACTAACACAATTAGTGCTGAAAGTGGTAGTGGTGCTAGCAAAGTTAATGCTCCACTTGATATGTGGTTAGTAAACGACTTAGTGCAAAAAATTAATGATAATGGTGGCGACATCACTAACTTAGTATTATTTATGAATTCAGTAAACTTACTACAATTACACGGTGATGCTATAGAAATGAAAATGCCTATTGGTAATCCTTATATGGATGCTTATGGTATTCAAGTAAGAGAATTAATATTACCTGTAGGAACAACAGTTAAATTAGCAATTGGTGAGTTTATACCTGATGGAACAGTGTTAGCGATTAATCCAGATGTAATTGGACCAGTAGAACAATTAGTACCAGGTAAAGGTAATTTCTTCTTAGAAGAATTAGCAAAACAAGGTGCAGGTACTAAATATCAAATATTTGGTCAAATTGGATTAGACCACGGACCAGAATGGTACCACGGAAAAATCACAGGATTAGCAACAACATTTACTAAACCATCTAAGGAAGTAAAAGTTGAAGTAACTAATACAACAACAAATCCTGTAAACACAAAAGCAGTAACAGCTTAAGAAAAAAATTTTAAATAAGGAAGTGTATTTATGGATCAATCAGAACAATTAAAAAAAATGCGACTAGAAATTTTAGGCGATGCAGCCGATAAGTCAAAAGACGATGTATTTAAATTAAAACTAGATGACGCGGAAATTGTTGCCTTAAATACACTTTTTCCTTATGATTTGTCAAAAGATACAATAGATACTGAAAACAACAAGCGACTAGCAAATTGGCAAACAAGATGCGCCATTGAATTATATAATAAGATGGATTCTACTAATGTCCAATCATATAGTGAAAATGGTTTGTCTGTTACATATTTAACAGGCTTAATATCATCAGAACTATTAAACGAATTAGTACCGAAGGCGGGTATCCCTAAATGATAAGAATAAATGCTAACCCTAAAAATTGGGTTAAGGATGTATATATAGCAAGCAAAATAGATACAAAATCAGATATTGAAGGTAATGAGATCAATGTATATGATAAACCAAATAGTAAACCGTATAGATTTAATTATCAACCGGTCAATACTGATGCCGATATTGCAGAGTTTGGAGAAAAAGCAAGCATAATGAAAAAAGCAGTTATCCCTATATCATATCAAGGTCATTTTAAAGAATTTGATGTGGCTTATCTTGATGGTGTAACACCAGAAGGAGAAGAGAATTATGGAGATAATGCTAACTATAGATTATTACCACCAAGAGATGGTAATTCAGTTATAATTATATATTTTGAAAAACTTACAGGAAAGTAGGGATTATATGGAAACAATCAGTTTTACAAATCCTAAATGTATGAAATGCCCTAAAAATGAAACTTGTAAAAATAAAACAATGGTATGTGCATATATAGATGAAGATAAAATAAACAAAAAATCTAGTATTGATGCGATGCAATCAATTTTAGAATCATTGATAATAACACCAGAAATGTTACAAAAAGAAATAACAAAGAAAATGTGCGAGATTAGTATTGGTGTTGATAATGCAAGTTTAATGGGATTAAGAAAGTAGGTGTAATATGTACAAATTTACAAATGGAATAGTAGTCTTTGATGAAAAAACAAGAGATGACTTTATTAAAGCGGGTTATAGACTTGTTAAAGAAGAAAAAATAGAAGAGAGTAAATCAGAAGATGAAAACAATTCTAACGATGGAACTATCGAAGAAAAGCCTAGAGGAAGCAAAAAGATTTCTAAATAAATATCAAGAAGCTTATTCAAAAGGCATCGATAATGCTGTTAAATATGCCACAGAAATGATGTATAACAAAGTATTAGAGTATTGCTATGCGAATGGCATTTCTAATCATACAAGCCAAATACAGTGGCAATATGACGATAATACAAAGACTGGTAGAGTATGGACTAATGATATGGTAATTATCTTTAATGAGATGGGTACAGGTCTTGTAGGTTCTAATAACCCACATCCTAATCCAGATGGACCTTTTAAATCGTGGAAATATGATGTTAATGAACATGGTGAAAAAGGCTGGCTCTATCCTAAAGAAGATGGTACTTATGGTTGGACTAAAGGTTTACCAAGCAGGCATATGTTCTATAGTGCATTTCAAGATATTAAAGATGAAATAGGAAACATAGTTGACATTGAAATAAGAAAGACAGTAGGTGATTTATATTGATATTTAAAGAAGTATTTGATAATAAAATTTTTCCTGAAATGAAAAAAGAAGTTGAAGAAAAGTCAATATATAATCCAACTGTAACAAAAGCAATGCCTCAACAAAGTAAAGTATTTCCTATTGTACCAACCAAATTACTTCCTATAGAAAGACAATACAATAATTTAAGTTATGGTGAAGAAACTAATACATTTGGAATTGAAATAAATATATATGCAATGGCTAAAGGCAATGTCTCTAAAAGAACTATTTGTGATGAAGTAACAGAATGCATAATCAAATATTTTGAAGATAATTATCGTGTGAAAATAAAGGTTGATTATGATGCAATGAATGCTGATTCTAATGTACATAGAAATATAGTAAAAATAACTGGAAAATTAGATACAAAATATGGATTAGATAATTTAGTTATTTATCCTAGTTAAATGATTGTAGGGTGTAAAATTTCTTCTTGCGCCACCTTAAAAGAGCGATTATATGTAGGACTGGGAGATTACACAATCATTAGTAGATGTAGTACTTCAACTTGTAAGGGAAATTACAATGAGAGGTGAATAAATAATGTTAGATTTAGGTATTGAAATCAGAATTAAAGAAACTACTGAGGCAAAATTTCCAAAGGAAAAGTTAGTAGCAGTAAAAGGTGCTCCAGCAACTGGACAAGCAGGTGGAAAAGTTGAAATGACAACTTCAAGCGATCCATCAAAAGTATATATTCCAGACAGACCAGATACTGGAGATATGGACTTTACTTACAATTATAGTGAAGCAAACTTAACAGCTGTAAAGACAGTATGTGATAATACAGCAAAAGACATCTTAATTAAGTATCCAGACGGAACTGGTGCTTTATATACTGGTATTTGCCAAACTTGGAAAAATGAAGTACCAGTTGGTGGTGTAATTGAATGTACATTACATACAGTTCCAAGTACACAAATTTCTGATAAATCATCAACAGAAGTTACTGCATTAATAGAAACTGCGTAAGTAAAGAAAGTGGGGAAAAACAATGAGAAAATTAAAATTAAAAATTAATGATAAAGATTATATCTTAGAAATGACTAGAGATAGTATTAAATGGCTTGAAGCAATGGGTTTTAGTTTAGAAGATTTTGAAAAGAAACCAATTACATTTTACGATTTAATATGGACAAGTTTATTTCTTGCTAATCATAGAGATGTTAATCCTAATTTAGCACTTAAATTAATGGACACATATCAAAAGAGTGGTAAGAAGGCAGCAAGAGTTGTTAAATTTGGAATTGAGGAATATCAAACTTTTATGCGTGCCCTAGCCGATATAGACTCGAAGGAGAACGACGAGGAACTAGAGATAATCGAAGCATAGATAACGATATACAAGAAGAAAAAGGCAAACAATATAAGAACTTAACAGATTGGTTTTATGACTTGTTGCCTATGGCGATAACATACGGTATGTCTGTGAAAGAGTTTTGGGAAGATGACCCAGACCTATTCTGGGCATACCGTTTTTCTTATTTTAATAAGTTAAAATCTGAACGAGAAATATTTAACAATAATGCTTGGCTACAAGGCGCATATTTTCATGAGGCAATAACCGTGGCATTATGTAATGCTTTTGGCAAGCAAAAAGTTAAATACTCCGAAAAACCATACGGCTTTAATGAAAGGGCAGAAATAACAGAAGAACAAAAACAAAAGCAAATAGAAATGAATGTTGCCGATATTAAGGCAAGAATTGCTCAAGTAAATGCAATAAGAGCAAACAGCACTACCAAAAAGGGAATGACCGAAAAGGTAGGTGAGAATAATGAACGAACAAACACTAGAACTACAAATTAAATCGAAGGCACAAGAGGCAAAAATAAGTATTGATTCATTGGTCAAAAGTTTAGTCAAAATTGAAGATAGAGTTTCTAACATAGATAACACTTTAAAAAACAACGGTGTAAAAAACGCAACAAAAAATGTTAATGAATTAAAAAAGGCCACTGATAAAGCAACAGATAGCACTGATAAATTGAAAGGTGCATTAAAATCTGCCTTTACATTTGCGGGTGTGAAGAGAATAACAAAGCAAATGCTTGGATGGGTAGACGAAGCAGTTAATTATACCGAACAATTAAATTTGTTTAATGTTGTATTTAACAATATAGAAAAAGATGGTGTGAAAACATTTTCCAGACTTGGAACAGAGGCTACTAAGTTTCAAAACAAATTAAACGAAAAATTCGGAACGAACAAAACCGAAACATTATATATGCAGGGTATATATCAATCAATGGGTGAAACAGTCGGCATACAAGATAAATATTCAGCAATAATGTCAGAAACAATGACTAAGTTGACATACGATTTGGCGTCACTATACAACAAAGGAGAAGAAGCGACTGCTGAAGCCTTAAGAGCGGGAGTATATGCTGGGCAAACAAAACCTTTGAGATCATTTGGTATAGATGTTACGCAAAATTCAATGCAACCCATATTGGATTCACTAGGTATAGATGAACAAGTAAAAAACTTATCCCAAGCGGAAAAAGAAATACTTAGATATTTAGCAACGCTAAAACAAGCAAAAATTGCTATGGGAGATTTTGCAAACAATCTTGAATCTCCAGCCAATCAAATGAAAATTTTCAAGCAACAATTGGTAGAAACAAAAGTTGCATTATCGAGCCTATTTATAGGAACATTTGCTAAATTTCTACCATATGCGAATGCAGTATTAATGGTAATAAAAGAAATATCAAATGCAATTGCAACTATGTTTGGAATAGAACTGACAGATTACAATACAGGAATTGCGAGTCAAGAAGGTATATATGATGGAATTGAAGATAGTGCAGATGACGCCAGTAAGGCCGTAAAGGAACTTAAAAGACAAGTACTTGGATTTGATGAAATACATAATATTAATGAAAATAAAGATTCAGATAATGGCACGAATGTTGGCGGTGGCATTGATCAAAGATTATTAGATGCTATTAAAGGCTACGATAATGGTATGGACAAAGTAAGAATGAAGGCCACTGAAATTAGAGATAAGATTATGGAATGGCTAGGATTTACTAAAGAAATAGATCCATTGACTGGTAAAGTATCATTTAAATATGGCGGAATAAAAAAAACATTAGCCAATATGTGGAAGTCATTTAAAGGCATTTCTACGGAAGGTAAGGTACTAATTGGACTTGGACTTGTAATTGGGGCTGAAAAGCTGTTAAGCACAGGCAAAAAGCTTATAACAGTATTCGGAACAAGTGGTTTATATAAATCACTGAAGTTGATATTATCACCATTTAAATTATTAGGGACTAATATGTTAAATTTAATTCAATATACAAAAATTTACACTAAACTATCAGGCAATTTAAATGATGGACTTCAAAGTGGAATAGAAGCATGGAGACAACAGAATATAATCGTAAAAGACTCTTACGGAAATATCAACAAATTGGGAACTGCTCTTAATGGTGCTAAAACTGCAATGTCTGGTTTAATAACTGGAGCAATTGGATTATATACTGTTCATCAATCAATGAAAAGCTTATCAGAAGAAGGGACTAATTTAGCTAATGTTTTGGGATTAGTAACAGGAAGTTTATCAACTATTGCTAGTGGAGTGCAAATTGGAGCAATATTTGGTCCGTGGGGAGCAGTAATAGGTGGAGCAACTGGTGCATTATTAACTTTAATATCTGCAATGAATGGCTATCAGACAGAAACTGATAAGATGATTGCTAAGTCACAGGAATCTTCAAAAAATATAAATGAATACTTAAAGTCCATTGATAGTGAAAAAGATGCAATACAAGAAAATCTCAATGCCAATTTAGCTTTGACTAAATCACATTCGATATTAGTGTCAGAATTAGAAAATATTGTTGATGCCAATGGCAATGTTAAAGATGGATATGAAGAAAGAGTTAATTACATACTTACCACTTTAAAAAATGCATATGGAATTGAAAGCGAATTAATAAATGGACAAATTTCAAATTATTCTACTTTGATAGAAAAAATTAAAAAGACAATTGAATATAAGAATGCTGAAATATTGGCAGATGCAAGTAAAGAACAATATGCAAATGATCTTAAGAATGAAACTGAATTATGGGCAAAAAAAGAAGAAGCTATAAAAGAATATAATAAATTGCAAGAAAAGTATAACAAATTAAAAGAAGAATCTTTAGAATATTATAAAAAAAATAAACATCTTATAACCACTGCATATGGAAAAGCAATAACTTTTGAGGAATATTTCGAATCAAGAATAGATGCAAATGTTGATGGCTTAAAAGATTTAAGAACAGAAATAGGTAATGCCGAGACAACAATGACCAATGCAACCAATGAATACACTGAAAATATAACGAGACAAGCTCAATATAGCAATTTACAGGAAGCTATAATGACTGGCAATTACGACAAAATAAATGATGCGGTTGAGCAATTTACTAATAGTTATACGGAAAACGGAGAAATTATTAAGCTATCTCTTGGTGAAAGAATAAAAAAAGAACAAGAAAACGCTGATATAGTATTAAAACTATATAAAGAAAAATATGGAAATGATATACCAGAAGAATTGAAAAAATCAGCTGAGACATCATTAAATGTAGTACTTGATGGTTTAACAGAACAAACAAAAGAAATACAAGCTGGTGAAATATCAAAAGAATTAGCAGATGCTTGGTATACACTTGGAGAAACAAATAAAGACAAATTTTTAGAAAAATTTAAAGAGTTACCTTCCGACATAAGGCAAAACGTTGTAAATAAGATGCAAGATGAAGGCTATGATATTTCGGCAGAATTACAGAAGGGTATAGATCAAATGGATACAACAATTAAGGTCAAGGCAGATACTAGCGGTGCAAAAAATACTATAAATAATTGGGTAAATGGCTTAAAAAATACATTTTTAGGTTTTGGATTTTCGTCAGTTGGCGGTGGTGGCTTTAGAGCAAATGGTGGTATATATTATAACGGAAATTGGAAAAATATACGACAATATGCAAATGGCGGTGCACCATCACATGGAAGTATGTTTATAGCAGGAGAGAGAGGAGCAGAAATTGTCGGTCATATCAATGGAAGAACAGAAGTTCTAAATCAATCTCAAATAGCAAGTGCAATATATAATGCTATGGTAAGTGCAATGAGCCAATATGGTGGTCAATCTAGCGAAATAGATGTTCATGTTCATACTGATGAAGGTACTGTAATTGACAGAATAGAACAAAGGACAAAACAAACGGGTGTTTTTCCTTTTACAATCCCAACATATTAAAAAGATACTTATTTAGTATCTTCATCAATCCAACAATTAACTTTTTTAATTTTTATTTGAAAATTTGTTAAATCTGTAAAAATGATATCTTCAAATGATTCAATTTCTCCTATTGAAGGATTAGAAATATCTATGTAAGTTGTTTCTTTTATAGAACCACTTTTTAGCTCGATTTCAACTGATAATTCTTTACCATCACATATATTATTTGAAATGTTCTTTATAGATCCATTAATTCTATATGCCTTTGATACTCCATCCCACTTTTCATAAGACAATTCTGAAAATTGATAACCATTAATTGACTTTTCACACCCACACAAACATAAACAACATAGCACAACAAATAATATTTTCTTCATAAATATCCTCCTATAAATTAATTATAACATGTGTAGCACTTTCTTTCAAAGGGAAAATTGAAAGATGGTGAAATTATGATAAAAGAATTTACCGCAAATGGCTATAAATACGTATTAGCAGGTCCAGTATTAACTATATCTAAAGTTAAACTAAATGGTGTAGATATATCTAAATATTTGTCTAATAATACAAAGATATCTTGGTATGATGTATCTAAAAATAGTGGCAGAGATGTTACGAATGCAGATGGTACTATGGTACTTAATGTAATAAACACTAAATGGAGAATAGATTTAGTGAGTAGACCGCTTACAGATGATGAAGTTGTAGACTTTTATGCTGAGATAATAAAAGCACCAACACTAAGTGTAGATTTTCTAAATCCATTTACAAAACAATGGCAAAATATATCTTGTTATCGTGGCGATAGAGTAGTACAAGCAATGCTACCTTATAAAACACCTGATGGATTTGTAGAATTATATAATCCTGCCTCACAAGCAGTAATTGAATTGTAGGTGGATTATGGCAAGTGCAAATTTTATAAATGAATGCAAAAACAGAGCTAATGCTAATCGCTTAGGAAAAATAGTTGTAGATGGAATAGATACACCAATAACAAATTCAAATAACTTACAAAGCCTCGAAATAGACAGTGGTTGCTATGTAGATGGAAATATTATTGGTTCAGTATATGCAAAATGTTTGAAAGCAAATTTTATAGCAGAACAAAACAATTTAACTGATAAATCCATACAAGCCCAGATTGGCGTGAAATTTGACGATACAAGCACGGAATACATTGATATGGGTAAATATACTATCGAACGTCCAAACAACGAAATAACGGCAAAAATGAGCCAAATAACGGCATATTCAGAATTATATACAAAACTTGATGAGAAATATATTTGCAATATAGACTATTCCTCAGGTGATAAGACTTTAGCTGACCTCTATATAGATGTATGCAATCAGTTGGGATTGATACCAAAAACAACAACATTTTTAAATAGTACAATTTCAATTGATAATAATCCATTCACAAATGGAGAAAAAAACAGAACAGTATTACAAACAATATGTAAAATTGCTTGTTCCTTCGTGGATATAGATACTGACACAAATAAAATTGACTTATGTTGGCTAAGTGATAGTGAAGAACCAGATTATACCTTCAATTTAAATGATTATAGCAGTGTAGATGGTGGACAAGTTATATGTGGCCCTATAAATTGCTTAATCATTAAAAATAGTCAAATTGATAGTGAAAATGTAACAGAAAAAGATGATGACAGTATATCTGTGAATGGCGAAAACCAATTAGTAATAAGTGAAGATTACATCTTACATAATGCTGAACTAAGACAACAAGCTATTACTGCAATATGGAATAGAGTTAAAGGTATGAAATATGTTGATTGCAGACTAATTACATACTATGGTAAACCATTTTTAAAACTTGGTCACAAAATTAGAGTTTACACAAGTAGTACTGAATATTTTGATACTTATGTGTTAAAACACAAATTTACTTATGATGGTTCCTTTTCAAGTGTTATAGAAAGCCCAGCCTTAAGTAAACAAGAAATTAAGACAAAACAAGATTCAAGTTTGGCAGAAATATTAAAAAACACTCAAATTGATGTTGACAAGCAGAATCAGAAAATAGCAAGCGTTGTTTCTAAGACTGATGAGACATCTGAACAAGTTTCACAAGTCACCCAAACAGTAAACAATTTTGATATATCTATGAAAAATGTACAAAAAAGTTTAGAAACTCAAAATGGTACTATTCAAACACTTGAAGGCAAGATTACTGATATGAATTTTAGTTTTAGCACTAAAGGTTTATCAGTAGGAACTTCGAGCGATTCAAATAATTCATTATTAGACAATACGGGTATAAGAGTATATAACTACGAGAAATTAAATGCCATCTTCAACAACAAAGGTTCTGGTATAGATAAACTTATTGTTACCGGTACTGCTCAAATAGGATACTTAAAGTTTGTTAAGTCTACTAAGAACAATAAAAAAGTAACAAAGATCTATCATTTAAAAGAATTAATTGAAGATCTAGAAGATTTGGAGGTGTAATATATGGCAACAATAAATGGAAGTACTAACAACAGCCAATGGACATTTAAATTGGAAGTTACAGAGGGAAATTATGATATAACAAACAATACTTCTCCAGTAACAGTTACAATGTATTTGGGTAGAGCTAGTTCACAAAGTTATGTCGGTGGAAATTGGACTGGAAATATAACCATAGATGGTTCTTCTTATGATTTGAGTGGCAACATACCATATCCAACTTATATAAATGGTGGTGAGTGGTATGAGGTAGCTTCTTATTCTAAGACAGTAAAGCATAATAATGATGGAAGCAAAAATGTTAGTGTTAGTGCTAGCATGTCTAGTAGTTATTTTACACCTAGTTATTCTAGTGCTAGTGGGACTGTTTCACTTGCTACTATACCTAGAGCGAGTGGTGTTGCTTGTAGTAGCCCATACATTGGTGATAATGCAATTATCAGTATAGATAAGAAGTCTTCTTCATTTACTAATACATTGACTTATAAGATAGGTACTTTAACTGGTACTATTGCTACTAAAACAAGTAATACAACAGTTCAGTTTCAAACTAGTACAATAGCTGATAGTATATATGCTTTAATTCCAAATGGTACTGAAATTTCCGGAACGATTTATTGTACTACATACAATGGAAACACACAAATAGGTGATACACAGAGTACTTCATTTAATTTATATGCTAAAGAAAGTATGTGTAAACCTCATGTTAGAGCAGTGATATCTGATTCCAATAATGAAGTTACTGCAGTTACTGGTAGTACTACAAAGTTTATAAAGTATATATCTAAACCGACAGTAAATGTGATAGCAGAATCGCGAAAAAGTTCGGAAATAAAGAAATTTTCAATAAATTTAAATGATGGGCAAACCGCATCTTCGAGTGAAAAAAGTGGAACTTCTGGACAAAATGAAGTTTTCTGGCAAAAGCAATTTAGTACAATTGGTTCAAATAAAGTAAGTGTATCTGCTACCGATAGTAGAAATTATCCCGGATATAACGATTATACTTTAGACATGATCGACTATATCAAGTTACACATAAATACTATATCGATAACTAGACCAGAAGGCACATCAAATGAGGCTATCTTAAATTGTAATGGTGCTTACTACAATGGTTCATTTAGTGATACTGTAGCAAACACACTTAGTGGTAGTTTTAAATATAGAAAGTCAGGAGAAACAGATTGGACTGATGGCGGAAGTATAACTCCAACGATTACAAATAACACATTTAAAATTACTAACTTATCACTGGGCACCTCATTTGATTATAATGAAGAATACCAATTTAAAGTCATTTTAAAAGATAAGTTCTTAACAGTGGGCTCTTCTGACACAGAGGTTATAACTTTACCGAAAGGACAAGAAGTGGTGGCAATAGGCGATGGTGAAGTATATGTAAATGGCATCTTTTACCTAAACGATATTGGATTAGATGTTGAAGTAGTAGATACTTGGTAGGAAAGGAATGATAAAATTATGAATAATGTTAACTCTAAGTTAATGAGGGGGGGGGGTTGTATTTTACAACCACAACCAGAGAGGAGGAAGGGCTATTTAAACTTTTCTTCTCTCAAGAATCTTCTGCAAAGGAGGTTCAATGTTAGAGGTGGTTTAATTGAATAAATCGATTAAGCTTAAGAATAATACTTATATAGATAGCAGTTCAATCGTTCACAATAAGATTCAATTGCTTTCTAGTTTGAGTTTCGAAACACTAGATGACTTTAAAAATTATGTAGTCAATAATCTTAAAAACTGGAATACATATATTTTTCATTTGAGTATAAGCGGAAATGGTATGACAGCAATAGTTTCAAAAACCACTAACTTGTATTCAGCAGTATTGGTGTTTGGGTATGGCTATTTAACATTATATTCTTTGATAAATGGTGTTTGGTCTACCCGAAATCTATGAAACTTCTAACATAAAAATAAATGAGTAAAAGTATAAAGTTTAAAAATGATACTTATATAGATAGCAGTTCTATCATTCATAAAGGTGCTTATGAAAAAGTTTTGTTATCTAGATTTTTCAATGGTATAGAAATAACAAATGAAAGCCAACTATTGAATGCAAACACACAAGTTTTCTTTACAATAATTAATAGTATAGTTATCAAAGATGTTACCATACCAGTTTACGCAAAGGGCTTAATAATGCCAATTCAATCGAAAGATGCGTGTTTACTTGCAGTCGATTCAAATGGTTACCTTTATGTTGGTTTTAGGAATGGCAATTCTTCGTGGTTAAATATGAGGAAAATATAAGTATCAATAGCCAAAACAATTATGGCAGAATCAATAAAATTAAAAAATAGCAAATATTTAGATAGTGGCAGTGTTGTCAAAGGAAGAAAAGACTTAAATGCTTACTTTTCTGAAATGTTTAAAATGCAAGAGTTTAGTACCGATAAGTTTTCAGTAACTGCAGGAACACCTACAAGAGGTTCAATATCAATAACTATTCCAAGTGGTTACAAATTATTTTTTGTTAGATTAGGTTATTACGAATATTGCAATGCTAATTTCGTTCAATATGTGTTTAATCCTTATAACAATAAAATAAATTGGTATTTAACACCGAACTATTCGGCATCTGATGAAAAACTTTGGTTTGAAGTAATATATATCAAAGAGGAATTGCTTTAAACATTAAAAATAGTATTAAATTAACTAAAGGAGAGTGATAAAATGTTAAGAAATAAGGGTAGTAATAAATTATCAATGGTGGAAGGTGACTATGGATTAACCTTACCATTGATAATAAATGGAATAACAATAGATATAGATGACAAAATAAATTTCTACATTAAGAAAGAACGAAATGGTGAAAAGATTATAGACCAAATATATGAAAATATCGTTGATAATACAATTGGTTTGACCTTTTCTGAAGAAGAAGCTGAAAAGTTACAAGTAGGTAAGTACAAGTATGCCATCGATTGGTATAAAAAAGATGCCTTTAATGGAAATCTAGTTAAAGAAAAGGATTTCGAAGTAGAGGACAAGTTATAATGGTAGAAGTTGATAGCAAAGAAATAAATGTAGAAATGGATGATTCAAATGCTAACATAGAAATAGATGATAATAATACTGAAATAAATATAAACAAAATTGATGTAGAGTTTGATAGTAGTGTTGAAAGTATAGATTTGGATGATGATGTATTAAGAGTGACAGAAAAAAATCATAGCAAACTAGAAAATCTTGACTATGAACATTCAGGGCATACTGGTTTTGCAAGTAAGGCTGACATAATAAAAGATGCTTCAAACATTAATTACGAAGATAATGTTGGGTATGGTGTAGACAATGTGCAAAATGCCCTAGATGAAGCATTTAATTCGTTAGACAACAAGCCTGAGTATGCTGACCTAGATGATTTAGTAAGTTATTCAGCAAATCAAAATAAAAATGATACTCAAAAGACAAGAGCAAGAAAAAATATAGAAGCAAAAAGAGATGTTGTTAATTTAGGTGAAGTTGACTTAGCAGATTATGATGATGATTTTGATACATTTATGAATACTTTAATAAATGAGGGAGAATATAAATTTGATAATGATGTATTTACTTATTATGTTGAAGTAATAAAATTAAATAATTATATTGGGCAAAGTTATTGGTCTACAGAGGAAGGATATGAATATAAATATTTTCGAACTATATATCTAGATAATACTGGAAATTTTGATAATGCTACTAATTGGGATAATTTTATTACATTTGACCAAGTAAATGAATTATATGCACCTAAAGATCATATTCATTACAAGATTTTGAATACTGCTAGCAATATAAGAACATACTTAGATACCTTTGATCAATATGGAAAATTTAGTATATCTAGTACACTAGATAAAGAAAAATATTGGGTATTTACAGATTATTATAATGTTAAAGTGAATGGAAAATTTGAATATAGAAGAATACAAAGATATTATTCAATAAGCGAGCCATATAAAGTATATTCAAGATTTGGTTTATATAATACTACTACTAAAAAGATAACTTGGCAGAATTGGTATGTTAATGAAGGAGTGATAGAATAAATGGGTTTAAAGAAAAACAATTATAACATAGAAAAATTAAATATTACAATTTCCCCTGCTTATGCAATGGTAGGGAAAATAGAAATAGAAAAAGACTATGCAATAGCGGAAATGAAAATTCATAAAACTAGAGCAGATTTAGAAGAATACGAACCTTTAGAAGTAGTAAATATAAGTTGCCATATTGATAGAAAGTTATCAGTATATGAGCAAATTTATATAGAAGCTAAAAATGATATATTTAAAGACTGGTCTGATGATATACAAGAGGTGGAAGATGAATAAACAAGAATTAGAAAGACTAGTAGAAACTGAATCTAGGAGTAAATCCAATACCAAAAGATTAGACAAATTGGAACCTAAAGTCGATGATATACATAATTTGGCATTGTCAGTTCAAGCAATAGCAACTGAAATGAAAGCAATGAGAGAAAATATGACACAAATAGATAATAGAGTGTTAGCAATTGAGGCTAAGCCCAGCAAAAAACTGGATTCTATTTGGGGATTTGTAGTGTCGGCTTTAATAGGCGGTATTATAGCATTTATATTTGTAAAATTAGGAATGAAATAGGAGATGATAATTAATGAAAAATGAAGTATTAAAAAAAGTTGCAAAATTGATTGATTTAAAGAGTATAATGACAATAATAATGGTCGTAGCATTAGTGGCTGGTTGGTTTGCTGATAAGGTAACATCAGAGCAGTTTGTACCAATGGTAATGATGATAATGACATTTTACTTTGCTAAAAATGATAATAAGAAAGGTAGTGATATTAATGAATAGCGAAGAAATTAAATTAACTGAAGAAATGGAACTAGAATTAAGCAATGGTAAAGGAGATGAAGCAGATGAGTAAATCAAGTTTAGTACAAGTAGTAGTACCTGCAGATGAAGGCAACTACACTAAAGGCAGAAGTAGTAGAAGCATTGAAGCAATTACACTACATCATATGGCAGGAGTTCTTTCAGCAGAACAATGTGGAAGAATATTCCAAACTGTTGGAAGATATGGCAGTTCACATTATGGTATTGGTAACGACGGAAGAATTGCAAGTTATGTAGATGAGGATGACACCGCTTGGACGAATTCAAACTGGGATTCAAACTGTAAATCAGTAACAATCGAAACTTCTAACTCACAAACAGGAGGAAATTGGCCTGTATCTGATAATGCTTTAAATAGTCTTATTAGATTAGTAGCAGATATTGCTAAGAGGAGAGGTTTAGGAACATTAGTACCTGGTAAAAATTTAACTTGGCATAGTATGTTTGCAGACACTATTTGCCCTGGCGACTACTTAAGAAGCAAAATGCAGTATATCGCAGATGAAGCAAATAATATTAATAATCCAGAGCCTATTAAAGAAAAGTCTACTGAAGAACTTGCTAGGGAAGTAATAGAAGGCAAATATGGTAATGGCGATGATAGAAAGAATGCATTAGGCGATAGATATGCAGAAGTGCAAGCAAGAGTTAATGAAATATTAGCACCTGCACCAGAGCCAAGCGTTGATATTCTAGATTTAGTTAGAAAGACTGTCAGAGGAGACTTTGGAAATGGTGAAGATAGAAGAAATGCACTAGGATCTAACTACGATGAAGTACAAAGACAAGTTAATCTTAACTTCCAGAATGGAACTACCAATTGGGATAGTGTAAGATTATATTAAATTTGAAGTGGGCTTAATTGTCTACTTCTTTTTTTTATGCCCTGATTTGCATTTTCTATCAATTTATGCTATAATATCTAGCCAAATGAGGGGATAATATGGTTGAAAAAAGAATAAGTGATAAAGATATTATTTATAGACTAACAAGAAGAAAAGATACTATTTTAATTATTAAATATAATATTAAAAATAAAAGAGCATGGTTTCAGACTAATAGTATGCCAAAAAGAAAATCTATAGACATTAACAGAGTAGTTAACCTATAGTTTTTTTTATTTACTTTATAATTAATTTATGTTAGGATAAACAATTAAAAGAAAGAAGGTGAAAAAATGAAGGTAACATTTAAACTTGAAGATTATATATTACCTTGTTCTTTTGAAAAATGTAAAAAAAAATCAATTGTAAATTATATCTCTGATGGTAAAGAAATTCATTTATGTGAAGAGCACTTAAAAGAAACAGTAGAAGCATTTCAAACGGAAGGAATAGAGACTAACTTTGAAAAAATTAATAAATATTTTGCAAAGCAAAAGGAGCAAAAGAAAATATCAATTTTAAAACTTTCGGATTATGAAGATAACTATAAATAGTTTCTTCTAAATACCTTGATAAACTCTTCTTTAGAGCCAATATTTTCTTCCCAGTATAATTGACCTTGCTTGTGCCAATAATCGTTAAATTGGCTATCTTCTTGCTCTTTAGAGTGGCAATTTAAGCATAGCCTTAAGCATAGACCATATCTCATAGAGTTCTGTCTATTCTTTCCCGAATATATTTCGTGCCAAGTTAGTTTATAGGTGCTGCCACATAGGTAGCATTTTTCAGTATCATTACTAAATACACTATATCTATTTTTTTCTAGGCTTGCTAGTTTATTTGATTTGTTTTGCATTTTTACTGACTTTTGTTGTTTTTTTGCCAATGTTTGTGAATATTTTCTCATTTGATTGTTATTTGATTTTTGTAGTCCACTTTGTAGTCCACTTGTAGTCGGACTTTTTTTGCCAGAAGTGGACTTTTTTCGTTTTATATCTGCAGAACACTGCATTTTTCTACAGAAGTCTGCAGAGTTCTTTTTATATTCTTTATTATCACATTCTCTACAAGTGGAAAGTTGTATTTCTTTATTTAATAATTTACAATATGGTTTATTCTTTCTTTTTTTTAAATTTATACAATAGTTATTCATTGTTTATTATCTTCCTTTCTAGATAATACCGAATAACATTTTAGGTACACTTTAGGTACATTATTTTTAAAATGTCAAAGAAATAGGTAGAATTATAATAGTATTAATGTCATACAATTCAATGATTTATGAGTATTTATATATATGGCATATATTAATAAATTCTTTCCCTTCACCCGCACCAAATAGTACTTAAAAGAGTTTGAAACAAAAACAAGCTCTTTTTTTGTACTATTTTACTCGAACTTGCTTAACTGCCAGTTATGAGTTTATAGTACTAAGAATATATTATAAAACTAAAAAAGACAGATATAAAATTATTTAAAATTATATTTGTCTTTTTCTATTATTTCAATAAGTTTTTTAGTACTAAAACTAGGTAAGTGATTTTTTGATAGAGCGATACCTATATATCTACTAGGAATCTTTTCTTTGATATTTAATTCATATAGTTCTTTATTCTTTAATTCTTTTTGTATATATTTCTTAGTTACATATCCAATACCTAGTCCTATTTTAGAAAATTCTACAACTAGAGAATAACTTGCTAGTTCTATATTAGGTTTTAGAATAACATCGTTTTCCTTAGCAATATTATCTAAAAAATCCCTAGTATTAGAACCTTTCTTTTGCAATATTAAAGGATAATTGTTTATATCTTTTAGTGATATTTCTTTATTAATTAATTCTTTGAATTTACTATTTACTACAAAACAATCATTTATCTTCTGGCATTTAATTATTTCAATATCATTACCGTAATCTTTATTGTTAATATTTAATATTACTATATCAATTAATCCATTTTTTAATTTAGATATTAATTCTGTAGTTAGTCCTGTTATAATTTGAATATCTATTTTAGGATATAAAGAGTGAAATTCTTCTAAAAAGGGTAGTAAGAATTCTTTTGTTAAAGTAGTATTAATTCCAATTTTTATACATCCTGTTTCTAAGTTAATAAGATTGGTAAACTTCTTTTCAGCATTATTAATATATTCCATAGCTTGTTTAATATAGTTATAGAATTCTTTTCCTTCTTCTGTTAATATAACCCCTCTTTTAGTTCTTATAAAGAGGTTTCCTCCTAATTGATCTTCAAGATTCTTAATAGATTTACTAATAGCAGGTTGTGATATATTTAATTCTTCACTTGCTTTAGTAATATTACTATGATTAGCAACTACATAAAATATTCTATATAATTCAAAATTTATATTCATAATAACCTCCAGTTATGATAAACATAACAAATATGTATTTTGATTATATCACAAAAAGTATTATAATACAAGTAAAGAAAGGAAAAAGGTTTAATTTACATAAGGTGGTGAAGATATTATGACAAGAGTTTTATATCCGGGAAGCTTTGATCCTATAACAAAGGGACATATGGACATTATATGGCAAGCAAGTAATTTATTTGATGAGGTCGTAGTGGCAGTTATGCAAAATTATTCAAAAAAAATTTCATTCTTTTCTATAGAAGAAAGACTAGAAATGATTAAATATTTATATCGAGATATGAGTAATATAAAAGTTATATCTGGTAGTGGGGTGACAGTAGATGTTGCAATTCAAAATGAATGTAAGGCTATCATTCGTGGACTTAGAAGTTTAAGTGATTATGATTATGAAGTTACTATGCAAGAAATAAATAGAGAAATATCTAATAATATGATAAATACTATTTGCTTATTTGCAGATACTAAATATCAATCAGTCTCTTCTAGTATGGTAAAAGAACTATTTAATCTTGATAAAGATATTATAAGGTATGTAGAACCTACTATTAAAGAAAAAATGTTAATAAAAAAGAGGAGTATAGTAAAATGAGTGAGATAACAATTACACCACTTGGAACTATTTCTCCATATACTAAAGGTAATATGAATTGCCCAGGGGTTTTAATAAATTATAATAATAAAAAAATACTATTAGATTGTGGCAGTGGAATAACTAGACTATTAAAATTCCCTGATACTTTAGAAGATTTAAATGTGATAATTACTCATTATCATAGAGATCATTTCGGAGATATCGGAAGTATCTGCTACGCATCTTATGTCTATCATAATTTAGGATTACTTAATAACAAGATAAATATATTTTTACCCAAAAACGATTATGACTTCAATAAGAAATCTATAGTATCTAGTAAAGAGAGTTATGCCAAGTATTTTGATATAACTGATAGTTATTCATTTTTTATAGATGATTTAAAAATAACTTTTCATGATAATAAATCTCATACCATAGAAGCATTTATGGTAAAATTACAAAATAAAGATTTTAAGATTATATATACTTCTGATATTGGTACTTCTAATTTTGATAATTTAGTAGTCTTTTGTAGAGATGCAGATTTAATCATTTGTGAGAGTTCACTTTTAAGAAAATATAATTCTAATAGTACTACTCATATGACTGCTTATTATGCTGGATTGTTAGCAAGCAAAAGTAGTGCTAAAAAACTATTATTGACACATTTTTGGCCAGAGGAAGATAAAAGTTTATATTTAGAAGAAGCAAAGGATGTTTTTAGTAATGTAGAGGTGGCAGAAGAAAGTAAAAAGATTATCTTAAGAAAATAATATTATTATGGTAGTTGCTAATCTTAATCAAAAGTATAAAGAAATAATTTTTATTATAAATTGTTAACTTTATTATTTTTTCTATAATAAAGTATTAAAGTATGATATAATTGTTTTGAATGGTGATAGTGATGAATAATGATTTAAAAAAATTATTTGATATTTTGTTGACAGAAAAACCAAGTAACTTTATCAAGAAGAATGAAGATTATATTTTTAGTATTATTCCAGAACTAAAGAAGGCAAAAGGGTTTAATCAAAATAATCCTTGGCATATTTATGATGTTTATGAACATATTTTATGTGTTGTAGAT
>OJAW01000404.1_pt1 | contig 31625 bp, 23 predicted proteins | sample 1589151 | NCBI WGS metagenome assembly OJAW01 (sample SAMN03283290) | human gut metagenome | biome: human-associated habitat; material: feces | host: Homo sapiens | place: Peru | collected 2012
CCTTGTATTTTAAAATACATGGCTTGTATTTTTTACAACATGCCTTATGTTTTTTCGACTGTAGAAAATGGGACAAAAAACAAGCAGTGAAATAATGCTGCAACGGCATGAAAAATTCCGCCGTCGGCAATGAATTTCTCCGCTCACCCGTTTGGGGTATTTTTTAACAAAAAACGGGCATAATGTCAGCTGGCACAGCGATAACAAAGTTTAATGTCGTATATTTGCAGATATGGAAATGAAGAAGGAAACTGATTTGCGCAAAGTTTTTGCGGTGTTCTACGGGGATGTGAAAGGGAATTTCCTGAAAAGTTTCGAAAAAGCTTTCGATGATTTCGGAAAAGAAACTGCACGCCGCTGTGATAATGGTGAAAAACCGGTATGGGCGAGGGTGTTCTTGAGCGACATTATTAATCAGATGCCGCTTATCCGAGAGAGGATAGACAATATTTCGGCGCAGTGTGCCGTTTCTGTAATAGAGCAACCGCCTTTGAAAGGCGGAAAAATAGTCATAATGGCGTGCTTCCTTGAAAACGCGAGTGTGGAACGCCTTGGCAATGACGCATGGATAATTTCGCGCGGCGGAGAAAGATTCATATACCAGTCGCTGCGCTTCGGAAAAGAAGATACAAGGCTTTCGGGAGGTTACGAACAGACTGTGGAAGCTTTTGAACGCCACAAAAAACTCTTGGAACCGTATGGCATGACGATAGAAGCCAACACCCTGCGCACATGGTTGTTTTGTCGCGACATTGACAGGACATACGGCGGAGTGGTGAAGGGACGCAATGATTTTTTTGCCCTGAACGGTCTTACTGCCGACACACATTTCATAGCTTCAACGGGGATAGGCGGATATACCGACAGCCCCGATGCCGTGGTCGGCGTAGATTTTCTTTCGCGCATGGACGGCAGTGGGGAAGATGTCAAATATCTTCAGGCTCTCGACCACTTGAATCCCACGGCACAATATGGTGTGGCTTTTGAACGAGGCACATCGTTCTCTTTCGGTTCGCACCGGGTTGCTCTCATATCAGGTACGGCAAGCATTGATAAGTTCGGAAAATGCATAAACACGAATAATCCCGAAAAGCAAACCGAACGTTTGATAGAAAATATAGGTGCACTGCTCGCTGATGATGCAATGACAACGGCAGATATTGGTATGATTATTGTATATTTGCGTGATGCTGCCGACAAGGACGTTGTGGAGAGCGTGGTGAACCGTATGATTCCCGGCGCAACCGCAGTATTTACGCATGCCAAGGTTTGCCGTCCCGCATGGCTCGTGGAAGCCGAGTGCGTAGCGGTGAAATAAAACATGGAAAAAGGAACATAATACCAAATATAAAAACAAAGTACAATAACAATTATTATCATGAACAAATTAAAGACCGCCATTGCAGCGTGTTTGTGTGCCGCAGTGGTCAGTGCATGGGGTGATAAGAAGCCGACAACCGAACGTTGGCTCGACCCGAATGTGAACCGTGTGAACGTGGAGCCTTCGCGTGCAAGCTATTTTGCATACGGAAACTTCAAGGACGCACAGGGCAACGACAAAAAAGTATCAAACCTTTATCTGAGTGCGGAAGGAAAGTGGAAATTCAATTTCGTGAAAGACCACAACAAACGCCCGCTCAATTTCCAGAAACCCGGATATGACGATTCCAAATGGGTGGATTTTGAAGTGCCCGGACTTTTTGAAATTCACGGATATGGCGATGCCACATACAAGAATGTCGGTTACGCCTGGGCAACACAGTTTGAGAACAACCCGCCATTCGTGGAAGAAAAGAACAACTACACCGGCTCTTACCGTCGTGAGTTTGAAATTCCCGCATCCTGGAAAGGCAGCGACATATATTTTCACGTAGGTAGCGCAACTTCCAATCTCGAAGTATGGGTAAACGGCAAATTCGTGGGATATAGCGAAGACAGCAAGACTGCTGCCGAATTCGATGTAACGAAATATCTCGTTCCCGGCAAGAAAAATCTCGTGGCAATGCAGGTTATGCGCTGGTGCGACGGCTCTTATCTCGAAGACCAAGACTTCTGGCGTTTGACAGGTATAGCTCGCGAAGTATATTTATACGCTCGTCCCAAGAAACATATAGACGATGTTTTCGTAACTCCCGATCTTATCAATAACTATCGCGATGGTAAACTCGGCATAGTGGTAACTGCTCCGAAAGCCAAGGGATGCAAGGTGAAAATGAGCCTTCGCGATGCACGCGGAAACGAGGTTAAGACCGCCGAAGGCACTATTGGCAATGACGGAAAGCTTTCTGCTTCGATAGAAATGGAGAATCCTTTGAAATGGACGGCAGAAACTCCTAATCTCTACACACTCTATTTCACACTTGTGGACGGAAACAAGGAACTCGAGGTAATTCCGCAAAAAACCGGCTTTAGAAAAGTGGAAATAAAGAATTCACAGCTCCTCGTAAACGGTAAGCCCATTCTCATAAAGGGAGCCAATCGCCACGAAATGGATCCCGACGGAGGATATGTGGTATCTGTGGAACGTATGATCCAAGACATTAAAATAATGAAGGAACATAATATCAACGCTGTCAGAACCTGCCATTATCCTGACGATCCCCGTTGGTACGAACTCTGTGATCAATACGGAATTTACATAACTGCCGAAGCAAATATAGAGAGTCACGGAATGGGTTACGAGGATAAAACTTTGGCAAAGAATCTTTCTTATCAAAATGCCCATATCGAACGCAACGATCACAATGTAAAAATCTACAAGAACTATCCTGCCATAATAGTTTGGAGTCTTGGCAACGAAGCAGGCTATGGTGTGAACTTCGAGAAGGCTTATGATTATGTCCGTGCCTATGATCCTTCGCGCCCAATCCAATATGAGCGTGCTATTTGGGAGAATGGCAAGAGCGAAATCTATTGCCCGATGTACTATCCCTATAAAGACTGTGAAAAATATTGCGCAAAGAACGATCCGCGTCCTTTGATTCAGTGCGAATATGCACACGCCATGGGTAACTGCGGCGGTTTCTTCAAAAAGTATTGGGACTTAATCCGCAAGATTCCCAATTATCAGGGCGGTTATATATGGGATTTTGTTGACCAGGGTCTTCGCGGTTTCAACGAGGACGGCAAGCAGATATTTACATACGGCGGCGATTACGGACGCTATCCCGCTACGGACCATAACTTCAACTGTAACGGATTTATCAGACCCGACCGTGAACCAAATCCGGAGGCTAACGAGTATCGCTACTTCATGCAAAACATTTGGACAACGCCTGTTGATTTGAAGAAAGGCGTTGTGGAAGTTTACAATGAGTTCTTCTTCCGCGACATTTCAAATGTTCGCATGGTTTGGGAGCTTGTTTGCGAGGGCAAGGTGCTTAAGAAAGGCGTTGAGGAGGCTTTGAATGTTGGTCCTCACGAGAAGAAACAGATTACTCTCGGCGGATATTCCATTCCCGATGAGGCTAAGGGTAAAGAGGTTATGCTCAATGTGGACTATAAACTCAAGACTGTTGAGCCGTTGCTTGACTTGAACTATTCCATAGCCCGCCAGCAGTTGCCGGTGAGCGATTACAAGTTCCCCACTCTTGCAGAGATTATGCCTAAGGCCGAGAAAGTCGCACAGGGCAAGAAGAAAGTTGCTGCGGAGAAGGTGGTTAAGGAAGAGCAGTTGGCTTGTCTTTCTCTTCAGGCTGCACAGACCACGGTTACATTCAATAAGAAGACCGGTTGGGTTGATTATCTCGACATCAACGGTGCTCCTGCGTTCAAGAAGGGCTATTCGCTTGTGCCCGATTTCTGGCGTGCTCCGACCGACAATGATTACGGTGTGGATTTGCAGAAGAAATTTGCCGCTTGGAAGGACCCGAAAATGGATCTCAAGAAGTTTGAGTGCAAAGAATTTGGCGATGCAAAGCAGGTTGTGGCTGAATACGACATGCCTACGGTTTCTGCCAAGCTCTTAATGACTTATACTCTTCGTCCCGACGGACAGCTTGTAGTAAATGAGAAGCTTACCACCGATCCTAACGCAAAAGAGAAACCCATGATGTTCCGTTTCGGCATGCAGTTGGTTATGCCGCAGGAATTCTCCAAACTTCAGTATTACGGTCGCGGTCCCGGCGAGAACTACATAGACCGTCATTGGGGCGACCGTATAGGTGTTTACAACCAGAATGTGGCTGATCAGTATTGGGGCTATGTTCGTCCGCAGGAGAGCGGTAACCATACCGACATTCGTTGGTGGAAAGTTCTTTCGGGTGCAGGTACGGGTCTTGAATTCTATTCAAATATCCCCATGGAGTGTTCTTCGCTCAACTATCTCACTTCCGACCTTGACGGAGGACCGGAAAAGATGGCGCATCAGATGCACAGTGGCGACCTGACACCGAGAAAATTCACCGTTGTCAAGATTCAGGAACGTCAGTTCGGTTTGGGCGGCATTGACAGTTGGAGCCAGTGGCCCGAGCCCGAGGTTCAGATGCCTTATGGCGATAGAGAATTTACTTTTGTAATAAATCCTTTGGCTAATCCCGCGAAGTAAACCGAAGCTTATCATAAATTGAAATCCGTCCGTGCCGGAAAGGCGCGGACGGATTTTTTGTTGTAAATCCCTAACGGTGTATAGGCAAAATCCCGTCCCGCTTTTTTGCGATTGTATGGAATTTGCTTTCGGAGCAATACGGTTTCCGTAGCGGGGCACGGAATACGGAAAACTGAATGCGGCTTACGGATTTTTTTGTATGTAGCTACGGCTGTCCGTGAATGGATATATGCAGAAAACTGTGGCGAAAAATGAATATTTTCTGCTTTGTTTTTCCGCAGCTCCGGTATTTGCGAAAAAACACATGGCTTGTCGGGAAAATTACGAGCCATATATTTTGAAATAAGTGCCTTTTGTTTTGAAATATATGCCTTGTATTTTTCGTTGCGTCAAGTATCTGGAAAACAATGACTTATAAAAATTTGAAAACTTGACGTAACTTCTTGTTTTTTAGGAACTTGCAAAAATCGGCAAAGTTGGCGGTTTTTGCGGCAGAACATGGCGGTGTGTGAAAAAATATGCACTCCCCGTTTTTGTAGGCATGCAGGACGGAACATACGCGCTGCGCGGAAGCGCATTTGCGGGACAAATCTTAATAACTCTTATTTGTGGCTTCGTGTAGCGGGCATTTGCGAAAAAGTAGTTACTTTTGCACAAATCAAAAAGAATTCATTCCCTATGAATATAAACAAGGCGTTTTTGTGCACCGTTGTGGTGGCAATTTTGGCAGGCTTTGCACTGCAGTCGTGCAATGACGATGATAATTACGGCGAACGTAAGAAAAAAGAACGCAAGATTATAAGCTCTTTCATCAAGAAAGGCACGACGATTCTTGCGGGCGATGCAAATGATACGCTTGTCAGCGTCAATCCCATAAAGGTTATATCCGTTTCGCAATTCGAAAAACAGGATTCTACAACCGATGTGTCGAAAAACGAATTTGTTTATTTCCCCAACACGGGCGTGTACATGCAGATTGTGAGAAAGGGTGTGGGTACGAAATTGCAGAACAAGGAAACGGCAACCATTTTGTGCCGCTTCATAGAGGTTAACCTGCGCGGCGACTCCATTCAGGCATCCAACCAAAACAGCTACACAACTGCCATTCCCGATGTAATGACTGTTTCAAACACTCTCGGCACATTCACAGGTTCTTTTGTGTCGGGAATCATGTATTCTTACTATGGCGCATCTGTACCTTCGGGTTGGCTCGTGCCGCTTTCATACGTAAACATAGGTCGTCAGGAAACTCCCGACGAGAAAATTGCTAAAGTCAGACTCATTGTTCCCGATTCGCAAGGGCAGAAGAATGCCAGCGAAAACGTTTATGCCTGTTTTTACGACATAACCTATCAAAGGGGATACAGATAAAAAGTTTTTCCGAACCATAATGAGCGACGGGAAAATAAGATTTGGCGTTGCGGGAACCAATTCCATTACCGATTGGTTTCTGAAAGGGGCTATGCTCGACAAACGTTTTGAACTTGCTGCCGTATGCTCGCGAAACATTGACAAGGCAAAGGCTTTCGGCAACAAATATGGCGGAGCTGCAGCTTATTCTTCTATAAACGAAATGGCAGAAAGCCCGGATGTGGACGCAGTTTATATTGCCGTTCCCAATAGTGTTCACGCCCAATACGCTCTTGCCTGCATGAATGCGGGAAAGCATGTGCTCTGCGAGAAACCCGCCTCATCGAATGCCACAGAGTTTCTGAAAATGACCGAATGTGCACGCAAAAACAATGTTTCCTTCATGGAAGCCATGCTTCCCACAACAAGTCCTAACTTTTCTGTCATACGCCGCAACCTTTCACGCCTTGGCAGGATACGTCGCTATTTTGCGGCTTACTGTCAGTATTCGTCGCGCTACGACAAATTGCAGCAGGGCGATGCGGCAAATGTTTTCCGCACATCCATGTCGGGTGGGGCTACAATGGACATAGGCGTTTACACAATATACCCCATGGTGGCTCTCTTCGGGATGCCGCAAAGCATAAACGCCCAGGGCATAATTTTGTCGGGCGGGGTGGACGGACAGGCGGCTGTAAACATGACATATCCCGACATGAACGCCACGGTGGTGTATTCAAAAATTGCCGATTCCTATCTGCCCTCGGAAATAGAGGGTGAGAAAGGAAACTTGCTCATGAGCGGAATACACGTGATACACGATGTTACTTTCATACCTCATCGTAAACCGATGTCGGGGCAGGGACCGGAAGAAGAAAGGCAGGCGGTGGGCGTGGAGATTGACAAAAGCGATTACTTTTACGAGACCGCAGAGTTCATAGACCTCGTGGAAAAAGGAAAGTCGGAATCGGAAAACAACAGTTGGGAAAACTCTTACAACACACTCCGTGTAACCGACGAAATACGCCGTCAGTTGGGCGTGGTGTTCCCGACCGATTCCGCCAAGTAGCATCTTTCAGTCGGGATTCATGAGATCCGAAATAATTTCGTCGGACACGAAAACACCGTTTTCGGTTAGTTTCAAAAACATTCCGCCGGGCGTAGAAACCGTTTCCAGTTTTCCGCTTTCCATATAGCTTTTTGCCGAACGCATAAGGAAGCTTTCGGCTTCGTCCCCGAATTGCCGTTTCACATCTTCAAGATTTATTCCCTCGCAAGTGCGCAGGCGGGTCATAACCATTTCGTCATATTTGTTGGCGGAAGTTAGAATTTCCGTTTCGCACGGCACATCTTCGGACTCAATATACTTTATGACATCTTGAAAATTGATACGGCGCGAAACACCATTGAAAGAATGTGCCCCGGCTCCCAATCCGAGATATTTTTCACCCGTCCAATACGATGAGTTATGCCTTGCACGCTTTCCGGGAAGGGAAAAGTTAGAAATTTCATAGTGCTCGTAGCCCGCAATCTTAAGTTTCTCCACGAGCATGCCGTACATATTTATATACAGTTCCTCTTCCGGTTCTTTTATATCTCCTTTCTGCAGTTTTTTGTAGAGTGGCGTACCTTCTTCAAAGCTCAGGGCATACGCCGAAATGTGTTCGGGACGCAGTGAAACGGCAAAATCCAAATCGTTTTCCCATAGCTGGAGACTTTGGCGGGGCAGGGCATAAATAAGGTCAATGCTGATATTCCCGAAACCGCTTTCGCGCAAAATATTGTAGCTTTTCACAGCTTCCATGCCCGAGTGGCGGCGGTGAATAGCGCACAGTAATTTGTCGTTAAAGCTCTGTACACCCATGCTGATGCGATTGATGGGAAACTCTCGCAATGCCGTGGCGTACTCTTGGGTTATGTCGTCAGGGTTGACCTCCATGGTTATTTCCGCGTCGGACATGATGTGGAAACAATGGCAAAGCGCATCGAAAATCATGCTAATCTCCTCTATGCTAAGCCTTGAAGGCGTGCCGCCGCCAAGATATACCGAAGAAACATCGGGAGAACCGAAGAAATCCTTGCGCTCGCGGACTTCTTCGCAAAGCCTCTGCACGTAGCTGTGTCTGATTTCCTCTGCCGAAACGGTGGAGTAAAACGCGCAATAGTCGCAACGGCTCTTGCAAAACGGTATGTGTATGTAAATGCCCGGCATTTGTGGGTAGCTTTTTAAGTGGTGAATGCAAAGATACACGTTTCTGCGCGTAGGAAAAGGTATTATTTATTGCCGTGGCTGGAAATCGAAAAAAAACGTACTCAAAAGTTGTTTGTGTCGAATATTTTTTGCAAATTGCAACGCGAAACACAGAGAACTGCGTTCGTTTACCTGAAAATAAACCCTAAAAATAAATGTATCATGAAAGTATATCAAACAAAAGAAATTAAAAACATCAGTTTGTTAGGCAGTGACGGCTCGGGCAAGACCACTCTCACCGAGGCTTTGCTTTATGAAAGTGGTCAGATACAGCGTCGCGGAAGAATTACAGCCAAGAACACAGTGAGCGATTACTTTCCTGTGGAGCAGGAATATGGATATTCCGTGTTTTCAACCCCTTTCCATACCGAGTGGAACGGGAAAAAGTTGAACTTTATAGATTGTCCGGGTTCTGATGACTTTATCGGGGCAACCATAACGGCTTTGAGTGTTACCGATACGGCGGTTATTATGATTAACGGGCAAAATGGTGTGGAAGTAACCACTCAAAATCATTTCCGTTACTGTGAAAAACTTAAGAAACCGGTGATATTTCTAATCAATCGCCTGGATGACGAAAAATGTGATTACGATAATATCATAGCACAACTGAGATCCATTCACGGAGAAAAGGTAACGCCCGTGCAATTCCCCATAAAAACCGGACCGGACTTCAATTCCATGATCGATGTCCTCTTAATGAAGAAATATTCTTGGAAACCCGAGGGCGGAGCTCCCGTTATCGAGGATATTCCATCGGACCAAATGGAAAAGGCAAAGGAGTGGCATGCAAAACTTGTGGAGAATGCAGCCGAAAACGACGAAACTTTGATGGAAAAGTTCTTTGATACGGAAAGTTTAACCGAAGATGAAATGCGCGAAGGCATTCGCAAAGGACTTATTGCGCAAAGCATTTATCCCGTGTTCTGTGTTTGCGCGAGCAAAGATATGGGCGTGCGCCGCATGATGGAGTTTCTTGGAAACGTTGTGCCTTTCGTAGATGAAATGCCACCCGTTGTAAATACCGCAGGAAAGGAAATCGTTCCCGATTCAAAGGCTCCCACGTCAATTTATTTCTTTAAGACCGGCATGGAACCGCACATAGGCGAAGTACAATACTTCAAGGTGATGAGCGGAACGCTTCATGAGGGCGACGATCTTGATAATGTTGACAGAGGATCAAAGGAAAGGATTGCGCAAATCTTTTCGCCGTCGGGTTCATTGCGTGAAAAAGTGAGCGAAATGGTTGCCGGCGACATAGGATGTACGGTAAAACTTAAGGACGTGCGTCTTGGCAATACGCTAAACGGAAAAGATTGCGACTATCACTTTAACTTTATAAAATATCCCGATTATAAGTATTCGCGTTCCATAAAAGCGGCTAACGAAAGCGAAACCGAGAAGATGATGGCGGCTCTTACGCGAATGCACGAGGAAGATCCTACGTGGGTGGTGGAACAAAGCAAGGAATTACGCCAGACTCTTGTGCACGGGCAGGGAGAATTTCATTTGCGTACCTTGAAATGGAGGCTCGAAAACAATGACAAGATACAAATAGAGTATGGTGAGCCGAAAATACCCTATCGTGAAACCATTACCAAGGCTGCACGCGCCGACTATCGCCATAAAAAGCAGAGCGGAGGTGCCGGACAATTCGGAGAGGTTCACTTGATAATCGAACCGTTAGTGGAAGGCGAGCCGGTAAAACCGTCATATAAATTCGGAGGTCAGGAATATCGCATAACTCCACGCTCCACGGATGTGGTAGAATTGGAATGGGGTGGAAAACTCGAGTTTGTAAATTCTGTTGTAGGCGGTGCTATCGATGCACGTTTCATGCCCGCAATTCTAAAAGGCGTAATGGGGCGCATGGAACGCGGACCGCTCACAGGCTCATACGCTCGCGACGTGAGGGTAATTGTTTACGACGGAAAGATGCACCCCGTTGATTCAAACGAAATCTCTTTCACACTTGCGGGACGCAATGCGTTTAGTGCGGCATTCAAGGAAGCAGGTCCGAAAATACTTGAACCTATTTACGACGTTGAGGTTCTCGTTCCCGCAGACTACATGGGCGATACCATGAGCGATCTTCAGGGACGCAGAGCCATCATAATGGGTATGGACGCGGAGAAAGGTTATCAGAAACTCACAGCCCGTGTGCCTTTGGCAGAGATGTCGAATTATTCAACAACTCTCAGCAGCATTACCGGCGGACGTGGTGCGTTCAGCATGAAGTTCTCGAGATACGAACTCGTGCCTACGGATGTTCAGCAGAAACTTATCACGGCATTTGAGAAAGAAAATACCGAGAGCGAAGCATAAGAATTGTCTTTTGCCGTGTGTAAAAGGTCGTAAAACCAACAATCCCGAAACTTTCCGAGTTTCGGGATTGTTTTTAAGTATAATCGAATAGTTTTTAAGTATAACCGAATTGCTTTTATGTATAATCCGGGAGGCTTTTAGTATAGACGGGATTGTTTTTCTGTATAATTTCTGTCTGTAGTGCCAAAATGTTTGCCGCACATGCCGATTCCTGTTTCGCGCAGCTTTCAAAATTTGTCGCTTCTGTCATTGCCGCGCGACTAAGGTTGTTAGGAATAACAAACTGTTGCTAATAGTGAACGGACAAAACTTCTTATAAATACAATACGTAGGAAAGCGAGCAGAACATTACCGTTTCACCACAAAAGTTTTATGGTCCGGACCGACACCGGTTATGGTCAGGCGGGTCCATTGCTTGGGCAAGCAGGGAAACTTTTGCACAATGCCACGCTCGGTAATGCGCAGTCCGCCAAAACCGCAAAGCACAGCTTGAAGCATACCGCCCGCGCCTGTGGCAAAATAAGGGTTGTTGCCTCCTGCACCCTCACTCAAAACGCCAAACGGAGGACATTTGTGAGGAATATAACTGCGTTGCCAAAGCCGGAAGGCTTTTTCGCTGTCTCCCAACTGACTGCACAGAATGCTTAATATGCTGCTTCCCATGGCGGGTCCCTTTGAATCCATTACGCGGTCGTAATAGTCAAGATTCTTGCGTATTTCTGCTGCATCGGTCATGATTCCCAAAGGATATGCAAGCAATACCACATCGCCTTGTTTTATGGTTTGTCCGTTATATGTGGCATGTTCGCGCATCACTCCGTCGGCAAAATAATGATAACGTATATTATTTTCTATCTCTTCCCACTGCTTGCGAGGCTTCTCCCCAACCGCTCGAGCCGCTTGGCGGGCATATTTCAAACATACTTGTGCCGTGCCGTTGGTATAAGCATTGTCGTCCACGTTGCAAGCATATTCGTCGGCACCTACCACATTTAGGAAACTGTAGCTGCCGTCGCTGTTTTTATGCATGCGGCTTGCCACAAAATCTGCGGCTTGACTTATAAGCGGGTAGCCGCTTGTGCGAAGCCATTCGCGGTCCTTGGTTACGCAATAATAGTTCCATGCGGCAATAGCTATGTCGGCGGTAATGTGTTGTTCGAGAGTGCCGGTAAGAGCCCAAACAGGACATGCTTCTTCGCCGCTGTCATCGCTTTCCCAAGGGAACATAACTCCCCGATAGCCGTACATGCGGGCACGGTTTTGGGCTTGGGGAATGCGGTCTATGCGATAATCCATGCAGCTCTTCGCCATTTGTTGATTTAGCATCAACAGAGGAGGGTACATCCAGATTTCCGTGTCCCAAAACACATGACGGTTGTATCCGTCGCTGCTTAGTCCCATGGGCGAAGGGCTTAGCCGGTTGTCTTCTCCCACAAACGAATAAAGGTGATAGAGACAACTGCGCACATCTGTCTGGCTTTGCACATCTCCTTCTATTTGTATGTCGCTTTGCCAGAGACGAGCCCATTCTTTCACATGTTCTTCCATGTAGCGTTTGACTCCCTGACAGGATATGTTTATTACCAAACGGGCAGATTCGTTTGCAGGGTTCTTGAAATCGCGAGTGGTGCATGCGGCTCCCGCCAAAGCAAAACTGTATGTCTCGCCGGTCTTGAGCCGTGTTTTCAAACCGAGGGCACATGTCCCGTTGCTTTGTGTCTCACCCACTGTGGCGGAATGTTTTTGCCCGCGTGTAATAAAACTGCTGCAAACTGCCACCTGGTGCAGATTGTGCCGGGTGTTGCAACGCACGCTGTAAAGCGGAATACTCTCCGGACCGTCGGTGATTCGCTGAAAGTTGTATTCGGCATCCTTGTTGGGCGACGAAACAACGGTTTGGTTTATTGCCTCCAGTTCAAAATCGCGATTAGGAGTAATCTCCACAACCGTCATTGCCATAAAGGGCGCATTGCGAAGGGCTTGCTGTGTGTATCGGAAGTGAGCATCGGGGGTGTCAAACTGTGTTACAGCCTGCGCATTGCGCATGTCGAGAGTTTGTTTCCAATTTGTCGCGTCATTGTCCTTCACTTCGCGCCCGTCCACATGGATTGTAAGATTCAGGAAGTTGGGAGCAAAAACAGCGTTGCTCACGCCCGAAAAACCGTTTTGACGGTCGTAAACGCCGTTGAGCAGGATGTGCTTCACACCAAACAGGTGGTTGCTTGTAACTATGCCTATGCGCCCGTTGGCAAGGCTGATGCCGGCATAATTATCACGCGACCGGGTGCTCAGTGTCCAGCCGTCGAGGCTCTGACAATCTGCTTTGAAAGCGCAGACAAGGAGCAGAAATAAAGATAATAGAATGTTACGCATATATTTTATATTGTAGTGTACAACCGGTTTGAATGTATTCCCGTTAAAGTACTGCAAAAATACAATAGAAAGTCGAAAACGGGTAGTTGGTGAGGCAAAAACGTTGGCAAATGCAGACTGGGCGGAAATGTTCCCGTGTGCGTTGCAAGGCAATCTTTTTGAAAATTCAGGAGAGCGGATGTGAGGGATGAAAAACGGGTTATTTTTCCGTACTTTTGGGGATGTGCGAAAAAACACATGGCTTGTCGTAAAAAATACAAGGCATATATTTTAAAATAAGTGCCTTGTATTTTTCGTTGTGATAATCCTTTGATAAACAATAACTTACAAAAACTTGTAAAAATTGTGTAAAAGGTTGATTGTCAGATGCTTGGAGAAAACGGCATGGATTGTCGTTTTTCGACACAGGCACATGATTCCCGATGTGTGCTTTTCGGGGTGCGAAACATCGGATTGGGAGAAAAGCGTAACTGTTTCGGGTTTTCATAAATAATACGTCGGGATTTTTGTAACTTTGCCTTCAAAGTTCAGCATCATGAAAAAGATCTTTTTATTCGTTTTTACAATGGCACTTACGGCATTTGCGCCAAAGGCCGAGGCAGAGATAACCTTGCAAGGCATTGCAAGCGGAAACTATTTCCCCAAATCCATGCGGGCTTTCCGTTCTTCGCCCGACGGTGAGAGTTACATGCAGATTAGCGAGGACGGTAAGAAATTGCTTTCCTATTCGTTCAAGAACGGAGCGCAGAACGGGGTGGTGATTGACCTTTCCACCGCACGCGGCGACAAAGTTGAGAGCATAGACGGTTATATAATTTCGCCCGACGGACGACGCATTTTGGTGCAGACCAATACAAACAGCATTTACCGCCGCTCGTTTACCGCAGATTATTATATTTATGACGTGAACAACAAAACTCTCACCGCGCTTTCCAAGGGCGGTGCGCAAATGCAGCCGCAGTTTTCGCCCGACGGCAATATGATTTCGTTTGTTCGCGGAGGAAATTTGTTTCTTGTCAAATTGCTTTTCGACAATTCCGAAAGTCAGGTAACCAAGGACGGGGAAGTGGGAAAAGTTCTCAACGGTGTGCCCGACTGGGTCAATGAAGAGGAATTTTCCACGGCATGCTCCTATGTTTTCACCGCCGACAGCAAGATGCTTGTATGGGTTCGCTATGACGAGAGCGCAGTGAAGATGTTCTCTTTCCCACTCTATAAGGGCATGAAGCCGGAAAGACAGGAATATTCCGACTATCCCGGTGCTTACAGCTATAAGTATCCCATTGCCGGCGAAGTGAATTCAAAGGTAACGGTTCATTCGTTCGACATTAAGAGTCATGTGGAGCGTGTTGTGAATGTTCCGCTCGATGCCGACGGATATATTCCGCGCATTTTCCAGACTTCCGACCCCGAGAAGGTGGCTGTGGTAACAATGAACCGTCATCAGGACCAAATGGACATATATGCGGCAAATCCCCGCTCACGTGTCTGCAAACTTCTGGTGCGCGAAAAAAACGACAAGTATCTTCGCGAATCGGCTTTCTCGAATCTTAAGTTTTATGGCGACCATTTTGCCATGGTAAGCGACCGTAGCGGATACAACAATATTTATTGGTACGACATAAACGGACATCTTGTGGGACAGGTAACAAAAGGCAATTACGAGGTGCAGGATTTCTACGGCTACGATGCCGCCACAGGCAATTTCTATTACTCGGCAAATGCCGACGGACCGCAATACACAGCAGTTATGTGCGCGAACCTTAAAGGAAATGCCAAAAAACTTTCAACGGGCAAGGGAGACAACTCCGCACGTTTCAGCGCAAACTTCCGTTATTACGTAAATACTTTCTCCGCTTTCAATACCGCTCCCGTAACAACGCTTTGCAGCGCAAACGGCAAAGTGTTGAAAACACTCATAGACAATTCCGATTTGAAAGCCAAGGTGGATGCCGACGCTCCCGCCACGATAGAAATGTTTGAGTTTACCACCTCTAACGGCACAAAACTCAACGGCTACATGGTGAAACCCGCTAATTTCAACGCATCTCATAAATATCCCGTAATAATGTACCAATACAGCGGACCGGGTTCGCAACAAGTACAAGATTCATGGTCGTCGGGATTCATGCCGGGCATGATATGGGAAAGATACCTCGCACAAAACGGCTTTATATGCGTTTGCGTTGACGGAAGGGGCACAGGCGGTCGCGGCGCGGAGTTTGAAAAACAAACATATCTCAAGCTCGGACTCCTTGAAGCACAAGACCAGGTGGAAGCAGCCCTATATTTGGGGAAACTCGACTATGTGGACAAAGACAAAATAGGCATCTGGGGCTGGAGCTACGGCGGATTTAACACGCTTATGTCTATGAGCGAAGGCAGAGGCGTATTTCGTGCCGGAGTTGCCATAGCTCCCGTAACAAGTTACAGGTTCTATGACTCGGTATATACCGAACGCTACATGCGCACTCCCAATGAGAATTCCGCAGGATACGATGACAATCCCATTACACGCGCGGAAAAACTCCACGGCGACCTGTTGATTGTTCACGGCACGGCAGACGACAATGTTCATTACCGTAACACTGCGGAATATTCCGAAGCTCTTGTGCAGGCTGGCAAACAATTCCAAATGCAGGTCTATACAAATCGCAACCACAGCATATACGGAGGCAAAACCCGTCTGCATCTTTACACGAGAGTGGCGGAATTTTTCAAAGACAAACTGAAATAAAAGGACGAAAGTTCACGTTTTCGAAACAATCATAACAAACAAAATCTTTACAATCATGAAAGAATTAAAAGGAACAAAGACCGAACAAAACCTGCTCGCTGCTTTTGCAGGCGAAAGCCAGGCAAGAAACAAATACACCTATTATGCAAGCCGCGCAAAGAAAGACGGTTACGAACAGATAGCCGCTCTTTTTGAAGAAACCGCCAACAACGAAAAAGAACACGCCAAAATGTGGTTCAAAGCCTTGCATGACGGTGCTGTTGCCGATACGAAAACTAATTTGAAAGACGCTGCCGAGGGCGAAAACTACGAATGGACCGAAATGTATCCCACTTTCGCAAAAGAAGCTCGCGAGGAAGGTTTTGAAGAACTGGCTATAAAATTCGAAATGGTGGCGGAAATAGAAAAACGTCATGAAGAACGTTACAAGACATTGCTTGACAATATAGAAAAAGCCAAAGTATTTGCCCGTGAAGGCAACCGCGTTTGGGTTTGTCGCAATTGCGGACATATTGTAATTGGACCCAAGGCTCCCGAAATGTGTCCCGTGTGCAATCATCCGCAGGCTTATTTCGAAATACTTGCCGATAATTTCTAAGAAAAAAGTAAGCGGTGTTTTTTATTTGAGTACAAATAATCCGCAATTCCATACTCCCTTCGCAATGATATGCGAGGGGAGTGTTTTTTTATGTATCTTTGCACTTATGGAAACTGTGTCCGCACCGATTGTACGGCAAACGAATTTGATGAAAGCCCTGAAGAGAATAATCGCAATGCTTTTGCTCATGCTTCCGCTCTATGTGGAAGCCGTGGTTTGGGATGCCGATAATTTTCCTGTGGTATATCTTCAAGATTCGCGCCGACATGTTTGCGACCCCGACAATATTCTTTCTCCCGCAGTGCGGGATTCTGTGGACGCATTGCTGTCGCAAATTGAAAAGAAACGCGGAGTGCAGAGCATTTTTGCCGTAGCCAAACGAATAAAAGGCGGAGAACCGTATGAATTCGGCATGTCGTTGGCACGGAAATACAAAGTGGGGCAAAGCAAACAGAATTCGGGGCTGATAGTAGTGCTTTCAACCGAAGACCGTGCCTATCAAATTCTCACCGGACACGGTTTGGAAGGTACTTTGCCCGATGCCGTATGCAAGAGAATAGAAAACAACTACATGGTTCCGCTTTTGAAAAACGGTGATTGGGACGGCGCAATGCTCAATGGCGCAAAAGCTATATGCGCATACGTATTAAAAGACGAATCTTTACTTCCTAATAGCAAATCTGACGAAGATGACACGCCTGCAATGGCAGCTGCGCTTATAATAGTGCTGTTTCTCGTGATATTAATCGGTATTCTTATTAAAAAGAATTGGAATAACGATCTTTGTCCCAAATGTCGCCACCACAGTTTGAAACGTACCGACCAGTTGTTGCGTCGCACGGACGACGGAAAGCTGCTTGTGATATACAAATGCTCGAAATGTGGGCACACGGTGGCTAAAGAGGAAAACGATGACCAGGGAAGCGGCGGCGGGATGTCTCCATTGCTCCCGTTTCTCTTCTTGGGCGGAGGAAGAAGCGGCGGATTCGGAAACGGAGGAGGCATCAGCGGAGGAACATTCGGCGGTGGTACTTTCGGTGGAGGCGGTGCCGGAGGAAGGTTTTGAGCATAATACAAAAACAGAATAATAACCAACAAGACATAAGAAATGAAGAAGAACAAATCTTTGATTGCCATTATCGCAGTTATAGCACTGCTTGTGATTTGGTGCGTTACAAAATACAATGGAATGGTAACTCAGGACGAAAAAGTCTCAACTGCGTGGAGCAATGTACAGACCCAATATCAACGGCGTGCCGATTTGATTCCAAATCTCGTGAATACCGTGAAAGGATATGCCTCACACGAAAGCGAAACTCTTGAAGGCGTTGTTGCGGCAAGGGCTAAGGCTACGCAGATAACCGTTGACCCCGAAAATCTTACCCCCGAAAAACTAAAAGAATTCCAAAAAGCTCAGGGAGATGTTACTTCTGCGCTCGGAAAACTCATAGCTTTAACGGAAAATTACCCGGATCTCAAAGCCAATCAGAATTTCAGCGAGCTTCAGGCGCAGCTTGAAGGAACAGAAAACCGAATTACCGAGAGTCGTCGCGTTTATAACGAAGCCGTACAGGAATATAATCTTACGGCAAGGCGTTTCCCCGGCAACATAGTGGCTTCGCTTTTCGGTTTTTCCGCAAAAACGAAATTCGAGGCTTCGGAAGGTTCGGAAAAAGCCCCGGAAGTTAAATTCTAAAACTTTACTGATTATGAAATCAAGCCAGAGATATATGATGAGAGGCGTGAGTGCAATGAAAGAAGACGTTCACGCAGCTATTAAGAATATTGACAAGGGTATCTTTCCCCATGCTTTTTGTAAGATAATGCCCGACGTTTTGGGTGGAGACCCAGAGTATTGCAACATAATGCACGCCGATGGCGCGGGAACCAAATCGAGCCTTGCCTACATGTATTGGAAAGAAACCGGAGACCTTTCCGTATGGCGCGGAATAGCTCAGGACGCAATTGTAATGAATACCGATGATTTGCTGTGTGTCGGGGCGGTTGACAACATCCTCGTGTCGTCCACCATTGGGCGAAACAAAATGCTTATACCGGGCGATGTTATTTCTGCAATCATCAACGGAACCGATGAGTTGCTCGCCGAAATGCGCGAAATGGGAATAGGAATTTATCCTACGGGTGGCGAAACTGCCGATGTGGGTGATTTGGTGCGCACAATCATAGTTGATTCCACCGTAACCTGTCGCATGAAGCGCAGCGAGGTAATTGACAATGCCAACATCCGTCCCGGCGATGTTATTGTGGGACTTTCGTCGTGCGGGCAGGCTACGTACGAAAAACAATACAACGGTGGCATGGGCAGCAACGGACTTACTTCGGCCCGCCACGATGTTTTTGCAAAATATCTTGCGGAGAAATATCCCGAAAGTTACGATAAGGCTGTGCCCGATGAGCTTGTTTACAGCGGAAACATGCACCTTGACGATAAAGTAGAGGGCACGCCGCTCAATGCAGGGCAGCTTGTACTTTCACCTACCCGTACTTACGCGCCGGTAGTCAAGAAATTGCTTGACATAATGCGTCCCCGAATCCACGGAATGGTTCATTGCACAGGCGGGGCGCAGACAAAAGTGCTCAACTTCGTCAACGAAAATTGCAAGGTCGTTAAAGACAATATGTTCCCTGTTCCGCCGCTTTTCAAACTGATTCACGACGAGAGCGGAACGGATTGGAGAGAAATGTACATGGTGTTCAACATGGGGCATCGCCTTGAAGTTTATGTCAATCCCGAAGATGCGCAGACCGTTATAGATACTGCCAACGGATTTAATATTGACGCGCAGGTTGTGGGACACATTGAAGAGGGAAAGCGGAGCCTTACGATAAAGAGCGAATTCGGAGAATTCAATTATTGATATATGTCTGAAAACAGTAATACGCTTCTCGAAAAACTCGATGTGCTTCATGACCGTTTCGAAGAGGTTAGCACGCTGATTTCCGACCCTTCCGTCATTTCCGACCAGCAACGTTATGTGAAACTCACGCGCGAATATAAGGAATTGGAACGCCTTATGGAGGTGAGGAAAGAATATTCCGCTCTTGTTTCGGGACAAGCCGAGGCTAAACAGATTCTTCTTGAGGAGAACGACCCTGAAATGCGCGAAATGGCTAAGGAACAGGCTGCGGAATGTGAGAAGAAAATTCCGGGACTTGAGGAACAAATAAAACTCCTGCTCGTTCCCCAAGACCCCGAAGACGCAAAAAACGCCATACTCGAAATTCGCGGCGGTACGGGAGGCGACGAAGCCGCACTCTTTGCGGGCGACCTTTTCAGGATGTACTCCAAGTTTTGTGAGCAAAAGGGCTGGACGCTCACTGTGTCCTCTGCCAGCGAGGGCGCAGCGGGAGGTTTCAAGGAAATTGTCTGTTCCGTTACGGGTGCTGACGTATATGGTACATTGAAATACGAGAGTGGTGTTCATCGTGTGCAGCGTGTTCCCGCCACAGAGACACAAGGGCGAATACATACCTCGGCTGCCACGGTGGCGGTGCTGCCCGAAGCCGACCCGTTTGAGGTTAAAATAAACGAAGGCGAAATACGTTGGGACACATTCCGCTCGAGCGGCGCAGGAGGTCAGAACGTAAACAAGGTGGAGAGCGGTGTGCGCTTGAGATATAACTGGAAAAATCCAAACACTGGTGAGATTTCGGAAATTCTGATAGAGTGTACAGAGACCCGCGACCAACCTAAGAACAAGGAACGTGCACTTGCGCGTCTGCGTACCTATATTTACGACCACGAACACCAGAAATATGTGGACGATATAGCTTCGCGCCGCAAATCGCTCGTATCTACCGGCGACCGCTCGGCTAAAATCCGCACTTACAACTATCCGCAGGGACGCATAACCGACCATCGCATTAATTATACCGTTTATAATTTACAGGCTTTCATGGATGGCGACATTCAGGAGTGTGTCGACCGCCTCACGGTAGCTGAAAATGCCAATCGTTTGCAGCAGGCGGAGCTGTAAACGGTTTGAAAGTTTTTGCAGTCGGCTTTTTGTGCATGACTATCGCCCTTCTGTATGAATAGGATTTGAATATATTCGGTGTACGACGGGCTTTTTTGAAGTTTTGCGGGATTTCCGAAAAAACATAAGGCATGTTGTAAAAAATAAAAGGCACTTATTTTAAAATAAGTGCCTTTTATTTGAAAATATATGGCTTGTATTTTCGGTTTTTGCAAGTATCTGAAAGCCAATGTACTATAAAAACCGTTTCAAAACGATTATCTCGCTGTTTTTCTGATTGTTACGTGCGAAAGTGTCCCATGCGTGGATTTCTTTGTGCTTTTTGCATGTTTTTTGGATAAATGCTGCATGTTTTTTGTAGGGAAGCAGATGCGCAGTAACGCTGTCTGCCTTATCCCAAAACCACATCGAGCATCATCATAAGCGCAAAGCCTATGGCAAAGCCGATTGTGGACAAATTTGAATGGCTGCCTTCCGAAGCTTCCGGTATCAGCTCTTCCACAACCACGTAAAGCATTGCCCCGGCTGCGAATGCGAGAAGATATGGAAGCAGTGGCGTCATTTCGGAAGCAAGAAAAATAATAAGCAACGCACCAATAGGTTCCACTATACCGCTAAGCATCCCCATTACGAACGATTTCGCCTTGCTTCCGCCTGCTGCTTTCATCGGCATGGATATTATTGCACCTTCGGGAATGTTTTGTATGGCTATGCCGAGCGACATGGCTAACACGCCAGCCGTTGAAAACCATTCGCCCTGCTGTATGGCTCCGGCAATGACCACTCCCACAGCCATTCCCTCGGGAAAGTTGTGGATTGTAACAGCTAACGAAAGCATGGCTGCCTTTGAAAGCCGCGATTTAACGCCTTCTGGACTGTCGGAGTCAATGTGGAGGTGGGGCGTAAGCGTATCGATGAGCAGCAGAAAGCCCATGCCGCACAGAAAGCCTACTACCGCCGGGACTGCATTTGTTTTGCCGCCGTCGCCACTCATTTCCATGCAGGGAATGAGCAGAGACCATACGGAAGCTGCCACCATTACGCCCGATGCAAAACCGAGAAGCGATTTTTGCAAACGGTGGGACATGTTTTTGCGCATGAGAAAAACAAGCGCAGAGCCTATTGTCGTGCCGAGAAACGGTATTAAAAGTGCCAATACTATGTTGCCGTTCATGAGTTGTATGGTTTGCTGTTTGCAAAAGTATGCAAAACTCAGACAACAGGCAATACACGAAACAGGGTATTTGTATTCCTGTTTCGCAAAAGGCAGGAAGAAGAAGTTAAGAGCGTTGCTGCAGAAAATCTCTTGCCACCTTGTCGCGCTCGGGAATGCTAAGTTGCGCGGCGCGAGCCAGTTGCTGCGGCTCGCAGTCTATTGCCTTTCCCCGGGGATAGAGTATTTCGAGCAGAAAGAGGCTCGGACCTACGGCAATGCTCCCCGTGAAAAAGTCGGCACGGGTCATGCCGTCTATTTGGGCAAGAAATCGTTCCATTTGTTTGCGCTTGGCATTGGCGGCGGTATGCGTGAAAGAATTGTTGTAATAGCCCTTTTCCTCGGGCGAACAGAGAGAAAACCAGCGAAACTGCGGATAGTAGGTGCGCATACGCTCCAAAATGGAATAGTCATCGGTAAGGAGCAGCACATCTCGTAAATCGGTGTTCTCTGTCAGAGCCTTGGCAAAAAGTGAAGGCTCGTAAAGCTCAACTTCCGTAACCTTGTCGCCGCCGCGTATCTGTGTGGCGGCATAATGTTCGGGAAGTGCAAGACTTTCAAGGTGAGAGTCCACTGCTTTTTGGGTATCGGGATTGAAACGCCAAATCATCGAGGCTATATCCCGGAACACTTCCAAATAGTTTCCCTCCAATCCGAGTCGGGGTATGGATATGCGGTTGCGCACAAGGTGTGGCGGAATGTCGGAAGTGGAAAGAACCCCCGCGCCATAGGTCATGAAATTCTCAATGCGGCATAGCTTGTTGTTCACAGCCGTTTTCAGTTTCCATTTCAAGAGGCTTGCCGCTGAAACATTGGGATTGAGGCTTCGCAAAGTGCGCAAGTCTTGGAGCGAATGTACGTTGAGGCGCGAATGATAAGCATCATAAACCTCATTGCAAAAGGGCAGAAAATAATCTTGCCAGCCTTTGCTCCAACCGAAATTGGCTCTGTGGCTGTACAGCTGCAACTGAATTTCGTGTTCAAGGCAATAAATAACTGCGTGAACAAGATATTTGAACTCTGCAAAGAACCCTGCATCAATGCCAATGCGAAAGACGAGCTTTTTATTGAAGCTTTCGTTTACTTTGCGATATAATTGTGCCATTTCATTGGCTTGGGCTTTGGAAATCATAGCTTGGGCTTTGGAATAAAGTTTAACAGTTTTGTAAGCAACCATGCTGCGGCAATGCTTATGACGAGATACTCCGTCAACATGACGTACACGTTTCCGCCGTAACGGGGATTGAGAAAGCAGCGAACCACGGGGTGAAGCACGAAAAGCGATGCCGAAATTCCGCCGAGCCATTCGAAAGGTTTGCGAACCCATAGGGCGGTGATGCTTTTAAGAGGAATGACGAGAAAGGCAAGTGCCAAAGGTGCAAGAATCCATGCAAACACGTTGAAAAGCGATGCCGCAAACACAAGGACGCATACAATATATATATATGCGTTAGTCTTTATTCCGTAACGCGATGTCCAAACTCCGAGAGCAAATGGCAGCAGGCATGCAAGCAATGTGTAGCGCATATAGTGAAGCATGTCTTGCGATTCGTTGCCGAAAACAGTTACGGCAAGCACTTGCAGAACAATGCAAACCAATCCGCTCGCAATTATAGCTTTTTTGCCCCGCCCAAAATACCACAGGCGATAGAGCATGTACATCTGCATGGTGAGCGAAAAGTACCACCACGGTCCGAGAAGCAGGTCCTGCTTTGGGATAACGCCAATGTTGGCTTGAGGAAAGAAGTTCGACAAAAATCCGAACAACCAAACAATATTCATATACCCGTGCCGCCAGCCGGTGGTGAACATAGCTTCGTATATATAGAGCAACAGCACGCCCACAAGCATCAGTCGCCAAAGTTTAAGGGCGTTGTATCGTGTGAAACGCCATGTAGAAGGGAAAGTATCGGACATGTCGCCGGTTTTCTCGTATTTCTTAACCACGCCGTAGCCGCTGATGAACAGAAAAACGGGTACGCCGTAGCATCCGAAGTATGAAAACAAATTAAGAACCAGATGCGGACCGCCGTTTCGCAAGATGTCAATCAGGTCTACGGAGTTCTGCACGCTGAAGTTGTATTCGTTTTCAATAACACTGCCCGGAATCCAGTGGCAAAAGTTATGGAGCACTATGGCAAGTATTGCAAAACCTTTCAGAAAGGCGGAATCGCGCCGCGAAACTATTTTCTCCATGTTTTTCTGAGTTTTCTGTCGACCGTCATCAGCGAATCGTAGTCCACAGAGCGTTTAAGGATTCTTTTTCGCGAGTCATTGAACGTCGGATTAAGCAAATCGCGCCGCGCATCATAGAGAGGAGACGAAATTCCTGCAATACCCATAAGCAAATGAGGCAAATCGTCGGTTGAGAAAGCTTTGTCCGCAGCCTTTCGCGCCGCATTGTAAATGTCGGAATGCTCCTTTTTCGCACGAGGCGAGAACCATATTTCAAAAGGAACTTCGAATTCTGAAAAAGCTATGTCGGCAGACACGTCTGCATTGTGATCGCGTCCGTAAGAATGGATTCTGTCGAAAACTTCTTCGCCATGGTCGGGCAAATAAACCACCACGGCGTCGTCATTCTTGAAACGTTCGCAAAGTTGTTTCACCACGCGGTCATTATATAGGGTGGCGTTGTCGTAGTCTGCTATGATTTGTTTCTCGTAAACCGTAAGGTCGTGGCGGGAAGGGTAATTGCCTGCAGTAAAACGGACATCGCTTTTGCCGAAACGCTTGTTGTATTCCTGATGTTGCCCCATGCCGTGAAAAATAATGAAATTGTAGTCGCCGCAAGGGAACTTGTTTATTTCTTTTATGAGTTGCAGGTCATAAGCTTTGCGATATTTGTTGCGATAATCGAAACATTTCCTCTCAATTTCCTTGTCGTTAAGAAAAAAACTGCCATTGAAGTCCACAACTCCCAAATTGGGGCTTTTATAAAACTGACTGGTAATAAAAGCTACCTTATATCCCGCCTTTTTCAGGACTCCCGGAATAAGAACTCCGTCAATCCACGAACCCTTTTGGTCGGTAGAGTGGGTGGAAAGCACGTCCTTGAAAACATTGCTCGTAACATTCCACGGCGTTACCGCATCTTTGAAAACTATAAGGTTGCCCTCATCTGCCATTGCCTTCTGGTTTGGCGTAGTTTCGAGTTCGTAGCCATAAACTTGCGAATGGTGCTTGTTATAACTCTCTCCGATGTAAAGTATTATGTTTTTGACGGTATGTTTACAGCTGTCTATTTTTATGTTTCTCATGTTCTCGCGCATACGTTCCAGTTCTTGCGAACTAAGACTAAGAAATTTTGTGGAGAAAACAATTCTGTAAAAAGGAGTATGGAATGCGTGATTGTCCGCGTGCTCTGCCTCGTCGGTGTCGTGGCTTGTGAAAAATTTTATCATTTGAATCTTTTCGCCTCCCGAGCATATAAAGCACGCCACAACTATTATGGGGATGGCTATGTTGCTTGCAGTTTTCAGGACCTCCGGCATTGCGCCCGACAAAAAGGCGGTGATTCTCTTTTTGAATGTTTCCGCCATGGCGTTAACGGCTATCATGGGCACGTAAACAAGCAATATTTTCCACAAAGCCCATCCTTTAAGATACGAAGCAAGAAACTCCGACGTTTCACCGGGTGTTGTTTCCATTACAAGCTGTATGGTTATCGGACCGAACATCAAGTGAAATCTTTCATGGACAAAACCTTCGGCTATAACGGCTGTGTATCCCACGATGTACATTATGGCGCGAATCCAACGCCTTGCCTTTTGCGGAATGACGCACAGCAGGGCGCAGACAAGGTAAAGGTCGGCAATGTTTTCAAGATAGAAAACGTATGTCGGCGTATGTGATGTGGGCGATTCGAGTATTCGTGCAGCCACAAAAGCAATGTACATGAACACAAAAAACACATATTCTTTGCGTAACGGGGTGGCAAGACATCTGAACGCCTTATATATATTGTATGGTTTCATAAATTGCAAATCTCAGCAAAATTAGTATTTTCTTATAAGAGTGTGGCGCGTTTCTTAATTATTTGTGTGCATCCTGTCTGTACATACGTGTGAAAAGTTTAATTTTGCAATCTATGGCAGAATCGTCGTTAAGAGAAAGAACAGCCAAAGGGCTTTTCTGGGGAGGCATCTCCGGAGGCGTGCAGCAGATATTGGCGTTGGTGATAGGCATTGTGCTGGCTCGTCATCTGCTTCCCGCCGACTACGGAATGGTTGCCATGCTCACGGTGTTCTCTTTGTTGGCTGCCAATCTTGAAGAGAGCGGTTTTACATCGGCTATAGCCATAAAGAAAAACGTTGGCGACCGAGACTATAACGCTGTTTTGTGGTTTTCGCTCATCATGAGCGTTGTGTTGTACGGTGTATTATGGTTTGCAGCCCCTTTAATATCCATGTTCAACCACACGCCCGAGCTTACAAAGCTTGCCCGCGTGTCGTTTCTCGGTTTTGTAGTTTCAAGCCTGGGTATAGCGCAGTCGGCTTACCTTTTTCGTAATCTCATGGTTAAACAGAAAATGATTGCAACCTTTATAGCCGTGTGCACGGCGGGAGTTGTGGGCATTGTTCTTGTTCTCCGGGGATTTGCATACTGGGGGCTTGTGGCGCAGGACCTTACTTATAAGTTCATGATAGTGCTTATGTATTGGACTCTCTCGCCTTGGAGACCCAGGATGCAGTTTGACTTGAAACCCATAAGAGAAATGTTCGGCTTCAGCAGTAAGATTCTCGCCACAAACGTTCTCACCACGCTCAACAACCAGTTTTTGCAGGCGCAGCTCGGACACTATTTCCCGCGCCACGAAGTTGGGTTGTATTCTCAGGCTAACAAATGGAACACCATGGGCTATTCGCTCATAACAACCACCATGTCCTCGGTGGCGCAACCGGTTTTGGCTAAGGCTGGTGAGGAATCGCGACAAAAGCTGGTGTTTCGCAAAATGGTGCGTTTCACATCATTTCTCTCTTTCCCCGCCATGTTCGGGCTTGCTGCCGTTTCTCCCGAATTTGTTCCCCTTGCCCTCAAAACGCAGTGGACAGCTTGTGTGCCTTATTTGCAGATTCTTTGTGTGGCAGGAGCATTCATTCCCGTATCTCAACTGTATTCCAATCTTCTGATATCGCGCGGACGGTCTTCGAAGTTCTTCATCGGCACGGCATCAATGATGTTCATGCAGTTGGCAATAATTCTTGTGCTTTACTTCTGCGGCAGCGGAGTGCTAATGTTGCTTTGCTTCATTGCCGGATTGCAAGTGGCATGGCTTGTGGTGTGGCATTTCATGGCTCACAGGGAGATAAAACTGCGCTTCATGGAAACATTGCTCGACATATCGCCTTTTGCCGTTTCCGCAGCGGTTTCCATGGCGGCGGCATGGGGTGCGGCAATGCTCGTTGACTGCATGGCGGCTAAACTTGCGGTTAAGTTTTTGATTGCTGCCGTAAGTTATTGCGCCATAATGCACTTCGCCCATGCCGAAATATTCCGCGAAAGCGTGGAATTTGTATTTTCGAAACTCCGAAAGCACTAAAATGTCGAAAAACGGCGTTTCTGTATTTTTGGTAATCATATCGGAAAAATGTACACTTGACATATTATATATATGGTCTATTTTTGCAGTCGATAAACTATTAAATCAAAAAATCATGAGACGAAACGCATTCCTGCTCACGGTTATGATGTCGCTGCTTGCGGTCATTACTTCGTGCGCACAGAAAAAAGACAAGAAAGTTATGGAAAAGAAAGGTGATAACAAGGTTCTCGTAGCTTATTTCTCGGCAACAGGAACCACCGAAAACGTGGCAAAGATGATTGCTTCTGCCACGAAAGGAGAACTGTATAAGATAAAACCCGAGAAAGAATACTCGGCAGAGGACTTGGATTGGACCGTGAAGACATCGCGGTGCAGCCGAGAAAACGACAATCCCAAGTCGCGCCCGGCCATTGTAAAGGACAAGAAAAACCTTGACGCATACAGTGTGGTTTATCTCGGTTTCCCCAACTGGTGGAATATGGCTCCGAGAATCATAAATACGTTTGTGGAAGCCTACGGTCTGAAAGGTAAAACTGTGATTCCGTTCATGACTTCGGGAGGAAGCGGAATAGAAAATTCCGTAAAGATTTTGCGAAAAGACTATCCCGATGTAAAATGGCAGGACGGTAAACTTCTCAACGGGGTAACGCAGAAGGAAGTTAACGCATGGGTTTCAAAAAACAGTAAATAAGGGAAGTGTATCAAAGTGGAGCCGTTCCGGGTGGTTTATAACACGGAGCGGCTCTTTTTTTGCGTTTTTCGCCCCGGTTTCGCGACATGTAAAACGGTGCTTCCGCATCAGTCGAAAAAACACATGGCTTATCGCAAAAAATACAAGGCACTTATTTTAAAATAAGTGCCTTGTATTTTAAAATATATGGCTTGTATTTTTCGCGCTGACAGACAGTAAGTTACAAATGAGGCATTTTGGGGCGTTTTTGAACGTTTGAAAACTGCGTTTATGGGCTTATGCTCAAATACTTACGGGAGAGTGTTGACCTGTAAGCCTGATGCTTTCCAGAATTTCGCCTCCGTTTTGCATCGTAGTGCTTCTGCCTCCGGTCTTTTGCGTGTCTGATTTTGAAAATTTCTTATTGCCCGGGTTTTTGCTCCAAGTCCACAATCACTTTCATTGATGTTTCGCGGTGGGAATCAATAAACTTATATGCGTTGTCGTATTCCTCAAATGCGAAACGGTTGCTTATGAGCGGTTTGAGGTTCACTATTCCGCGCGACACGTAGTCAATGGCTGTTATGTAGTCTTCGTGGCGATACATCATTGATCCCACGAGCCGCAACTCGTGTTCGCCAAGGTGGAACATGCTCAGCGCAGGGTCTTTGGCAAACACGGCAACCACCACAATGTCGCTGCCTTTTTCAATAGTTGCCATGAGCGAGCGTATGGACGATTCCACGCCGGCAACTTCAAAACCTACTTGATAACCTTCTTTGCCAAAAAGTTCTTTGACGGCTTCCCCGAGCGGCTGCTTGGTAACGTTGAGCGTGTGTTCTATGCCGCATTCGCGCGCTTTTGCCAACCTCAGGTCGGATACATCGGTTATGAGCACGCGCTTTGCGCCTCTTGCCTTGCAGAACTGCGCCACAAGATTCCCTATGGTTCCTGCTCCGCTTACAACAACGTTTTTGCCTTTCACGTCGGTGCGTGCCGAAGCGTGCGCACCCACTGCCGACGGCTCAATCATTGCCCCGAAGTCAAGGCTCATGCCTTCGGGCAACTTTACAACGCGGTCGTCGTCAACAACAAAAAAGTCTTGTGCGCACCCGTCAGCCTGAAAAGCCTGCACACGCAGATGTTCGCACACATTATATTGCCCCCTCTTGCACGGATTACACTCGCCACACACAAGTTGTGGGCGTGCCGTAATGTTGTCGCCGGGCTTGCACACCGTTACATCGCTTCCGCATGCCACAACAACGCCCGAATATTCGTGTCCCTGCACTACGGGGTAAAAAGTTGCGGGATGCAAGCCGTGATAGGAGTGTATCTCGCTTCCGCAGATGCCTATGCGTTTGATGTTGACAAGCACCTGATGCGGCGTGAGATCCTCGGCTTTCGGTGCAGATACTTCCTTGAACTCAATGTGTTTGGGAGATACTAAAACTGCTTGTCTCATTGTTTTGACTATTGTTTATGTTGTTACTGAATTGTTGATTGTATTTTCGCTTTTGGCGGTCATGGCATAAAACTCCGGCTATTTTTTCTTAAGTTCCGCAACTATGTTGTTGTAAACATGGCGATGCAACTTGTAGAAACACAGGCATAGAGCCGTGATGACCCATAGGGTGCCGGGAATGGTGGAGAAAGTGTGGCGCATGACCGAAATCACTTCCGCATTCTGCGTTGCGCCGGGCACATAGCCGGTTGTGTCGAGTGCAAGGGCAAACATCGCTGTGCCGAGAGCCATTCCCATTTTGTTTGCAAGCGATACGAATGCGTATTGGAACCCGTCGTTTCGTGTCCCGGTCTTCCATTCGCCATATTCAACGCAGTCGGGAATAACGGCATATATGGCTGTGTTGAAACCGGAAAAGAAAAACCACGCAAGAGCAGAGCATGCGTAAAACTCCACAGGGGTTGTATTGGGACTGAAAAAGTAAAGCAGAGCCATGAAAACGCCCGTGAACAGAGCGAAAACGGCAGCGGCATATCCCTTGTTCCCCGTTTTCTTGAACATCCAGGGAAAGCATGCCGCACCGGCTATTGAAGGAAGAATTATAGCCATTGAATAATAGGAAAAGAGCGTTGCCGAACCTTCCACATAGGTAAAGTAGTATAGAATGTCGGCATTGCGTCCGTAAAGAATGAATCCGAAAAGAAACTGTCCCGTGAGTGCCAGAATATACGGGCGGTTTTTCAAAACGGATTTCAGTTGTATTGAGAGTGGCATCTTCTTGCCCACCGGAACTTCTACCACTTCGCGAGTTTTGCTGAAGCAGAAAAGATGACACGCCACGAATATAAGTCCGTAGATAATTGCCACAGTAAGATAGCCGGCTTGTGCGTTTCCTTTTCCGAAGTATGTAACGAGCGGAACGGTGATTATGTTCAGTACGCCAATGGCAATCATTGCACTCACTGAGCGACTTGTGTTGAGCTTTGCCCGTTCGTCTATGTTTTGAGTCATGGCTCCGCACAAAGTGCCATATGGAAGATTCACGCATGTATATCCCAAAACGAGCACGCAATAGGTTATGGACATATAAACAATCTTTGCCGTCTGGCTCCAAGAGGGATGCGCCCAAAACGTAAGCATCAGGATAATGGCGGTAACGGGTGCGCCGAACAGAAGCCACGGGCGGAAGCGTCCCCAGCGCGTATGTGTTTTGTCGGTTAAAGTACCGATGATAGGATCATTCACTGCATCCCAAATGCGCGATACCAACATAAGAGTTGCCACTGCGCTCATGCCTATTCCGAAAACGTCGGTGTAGAAAATCATGAGGAAGTTGCTGACGAACATCCAGCTGAAGTTGCAGCCCACGTCGCCCATGCCATAGGCAAACTTGCTTATGAAAGGCACTCGCCCTGAATTTGATTTTGTTTCCATGTTCTTGTTTAGGTTTAGTTATAATATTATAATGAATGTCGTAGTATGGACACGAATTGCAGTCTGTACGAAAAAACATCGTACCCTTAAGTAACGCAAAAATACATTTTCTCCGTAAAAAAGCACAAAGAGAAACAATTCTTTTTCCAGTGTTGAATTATGAACAATGCTGTTTTTTTTGTAAAAGTGTACGCTATAAAAGATGTAACGTCTGTTGCATATATTCATTTATTTCTTGATTTTTGAATGTTTTTCCGCCAATCAAAACCATATAAGGCATTTAGTAAAAAAGACAAGGCATGTATTTCAAAATATATGGCTTGTAATTTAAAACAAGTGCCTTGTATTTTTGCGTATTGTCGATTGTTGAAAATCAACGACTTGACAAAGATGCAAAAAATCTGTATATATAGTGTGTTTATTCACGTGTATATTCTGCGTATTATATATAATGTAGCAGACATGTCATATTAATGCTTCCTTTCGCAGTAAACAGGAATCTTGTATCAGCATTAAAAATCCCGGAAGTGTGTTTCGTGTAGAACACAAGTCTTATTGAAGAAAACATCTCCTGTCGCTTGTATTTCTTCAAAAGCGCAAATAAAATCCGCATGTCTTATGAAAAGGAAACATTGTCAAAAAAGCAGGATGAACGGAAGATTTTGTAAAATTCTTCGTGAATCGAGTAAAAAGAGGGAAAATATTTTTGTTGGTGTAAGTAGTTGTGCTAAAGGGCAGAAGAGGGTATTTTGTAGTGGGAGTGCTGAAAAAAGTTCAAAAAAAGTTGTTGAAATATTTGGTAGTTTGGTAAAGTCGCCGTACTTTTGCACTCGCTTTCGGGAACGAAACCCCGGGGCGCGAGTTCAAAGAGAGAATTACATAAACGAAGAAGACAGGAAGATAAGATACAGCGTTTGCTTTTTGCGTTAATAAACGTGAGAGGTGAAAAGTTCAAGAAAAGTCAACTCCTTGAGGATCGTTTTCAGGAACGGTTCTTGACAATACAGGAACGATAGATTGCCGGATTGGATTCAGTATAGAAAGATAAAAGATCAGATATACAACGGAGAGTTTGATCCTGGCTCAGGATGAACGCTAGCTACAGGCTTAACACATGCAA
>OJAW01000405.1_pt1 | contig 31568 bp, 26 predicted proteins | sample 1589151 | NCBI WGS metagenome assembly OJAW01 (sample SAMN03283290) | human gut metagenome | biome: human-associated habitat; material: feces | host: Homo sapiens | place: Peru | collected 2012
ATCTTATTTTAACTTTAAATAATAATTTCTTTCTAATAAGCAAATTACAATTTATCTAACAGATCAGAATAGAAACTCTGGTCTTTTTTATCGACAGAAAGAAGGTGATTTATTGATTACAAAAACTAAAGAAGAATTAATAAGAATGTATTTAGAGTCATTAGAAGAAAATAAAATACCTTGGAGACAAAGGTGGAATACTTCATTAAATAAAAATGGTATTACAAATACTTCTTATAAAGGAATTAATCAGCTATTATTATCTTATGTTTCATATAAAGAACATTATGAAGAAAATAGATGGTTTACTTATGTCCAAATTAAAGAAAAAGGATATAAGTTAAAAAATAGTAAAGGTAAAGGTGTTCCTATAGAATTTTGGTCAGTTTATGACATTAAGAATAAAAAGAAAATTTCTTTTGAAGAATATAACAAAATAATAGACAAGGCTCCTGAACGTAAAGAACAATATAAGACATTTTGTAATGTTACTTATGTATTTAATGGTAGTTTAATAGAAGGACTTAAAGAACTAGATAAAACAAAAAATAATAATATTCAAGTCAATAGCTATATAAATAAAATTATAGATAAGTTAAAGGTTAAATATAAAGAAGAAGGTGATAAGGCATTTTATAATACAAATGAAGATCAAGTAGTATTGCCTGAAAAAAATAAATTTTTTGATAGATATTCATATTATGCAACACAGCTTCATGAATTATGTCATTCTACTAAACATGAATCTAGGCTAAATAGGTTTGATATTAATAATAAACAAGATTATGCAAGAGAAGAATTAATTGCTGAGATTAGTTCTTCTTTTTTGATGCAAAAATTAGATATAAATCCAAAGACTGAGGATTATAACAATCATAAAGCATATATTCAAAATTGGATTCAGATATTAAAAGATAAACCTAATGAATTATTTAAAGCAATAAATGAGTCAAATAAGGTATGTGAATATATTGAAGATAAAGTGAGAAATAAAGAAAGGGAAAATATTAGATGATAGATAATTTTATTGATAAGAAAACAGAGAAGCATTTGTTAGATAAATTAAAAGATATAGATAATAACAATTTCCATGATGGTATGGAAATAGAATATATCTTATACAACAAATTGCAAAATGAATTTAGAGTATTAATATCTGATGGATATGAATCATCATATGAAGACACAATAGATGTATTTTCAAATAGAGTAACAAATGAAATGTATGTTCCTGAATGGGACTTTAATTTTGACTATTATGTATTTAATGAATTAGAAATTAAAGGTAATAGATTGTTATATGTATCACCAAACACTCATCATGGATTATGGAATTCACTTTATGAATTGTATCCAAATGATATTGATTGTAAAAAGGGTGTTCAAAAATATTTAAAATTTTGTAAGCAAAATAATATAACAAAAGAAACAATAGAAAAATATTGTGAATTTTCTAAATTACCAGAAGATTGCATGAAATTTTATAATGGAAAGGATAAAGAAAGATAATGGAAGTAAAAATTAATAAAGAAATAAGAAACTATTCGGAAAATATATTTTTCGGATTATCTTTAAGGCAATTTATTTTTAGTATTTTAGCTTGTGCAAGTGCACTCATATTATTCTTTATATTCAAACCAGTTTTAGGAACAGAAATAACATCATGGATTTGTATAATTGGTGCTATTCCATTTGGAATAATGGGATTTGTTAAATACAACGGTATGACTGGTGAGCAATTTATACTTGCTTATATTAAATCTGAGTTTTTAACTAAAAGAGAATTAGTCTTTGAACCGACTAATTTTTATTATGAATTAATAAATACGAAGGAAAAGGAGAAAATAAATGAAAGCAATGAAAAAAGTCTTTAAATTCAAAAAAGATGTAGATGAATTTGATATTCCTAAAAATGTTCAAGGAATGATACCTATTAACAGAATATGGAGAGATGGAATATTTTTAATAGGAAAAAATAAATATACTAAAACTTATATGTTTACTGATATTAACTATGCAGTTGCAAGTAGAGGAGATAAAGAGGCAATATTTTTAAAATATTCAGAACTATTAAATTCCTTAGATAGTGATGCTACTACAAAAATAACAATAGTAAATAGAAAGTTAAATAGAGTAGATTTTGAAAAGAATATATTATTAAAAAGTTCTGATGATAACTTAGATAAATATAGAAATGAATATAATAAAATGTTATTAGAACAAATAACTAACAATAAAAAAATGATTCAAGAAAAATATATTACTGTATCAATCGAAAAGAAAAGTGTTGAGGAGGCAAGAAACTATTTTAAAAGAATTGATGTCGAGTTTAATAATCATTTAAGAGAACTTGGTTCACATTTGATAGAATTGGATGCTAGTGAAAGATTAAGACTCATTCATGATTTTTACAGATTAGATGATACAGAAACATTTAATTTTGATAATAAAGAATTAATGAAAAAAGGACATAATTTCAAAGATTATATTTGTCCTTCTTCGGCTTCTTTTCAAAGTGATTATTTTGAATTTGAAAATAAATTTGGTAGAGCAATATTTTTAAAAGAATATGCTAATTTTATTAAAGATGATATGATTTCAGAATTAACTGATATTGATAAAAGTGTAATATTATCTATAGATATAATTCCTATACCTATGGATGTGGCAATTAGAGAAGTGGAGAATCGAAGACTGGGTGTAGAAACCAATATTACGAATTGGCAAAGAAGACAAAATAGTAATAATAACTTTAGTGCAGTTATTCCTTATGATATGGAACAGCAAAGACAGGAATCTAAAGAGATGTTAGACGATTTAACAACACGTGATCAAAGAATGTTTGTATGTGTCATTACTTATGTTCATACAGCTGATACAAAGAAACAACTAGATGAAGATACAGAAAGTATTTTATCAATCGGTCAACAACATTTATGTCAGTTAGGAGTATTAAAATATCAACAATTAGATGGACTTAATACAGCACTTCCTTATGGTATGAGAAGAATAAATGCTTTAAGAACACTAACTACTGAGTCACTCGCAGTTTTTACACCATTTAGAGTACAAGAAGTAAATCATACAAATGGTATTTATTATGGATTAAATGTAATAAGTAAAAATATGATAGTGGCTGATAGAAAACAGTTATTAAATGGTAATAGTTTTATACTTGGAGTATCAGGTTCTGGTAAGTCATTTTCTGCTAAAAATGAAATAGTTTCACTAGCATTAAGAGATCCTAATGCAGATATTTTAATAATTGATCCAGAGAGAGAATATGCAAAATTAATAGGACCTTTGAATGGTCAAAATGTTGTTATTAGTGCAACTAGTAATAATCATATAAATCCCATGGATATTAACTCTGAATATGGAGAAGGTAGTAACCCAGTAACTTTAAAATCCGAATTTATCTTGTCCTTATGTGAGATATTGATGAAAGATAAAAAATTAGGACCACTAGAAGAATCCATAATTGATAGATGTACTAATAAAGTATATAGAAGTTATCAACAAGGAAACTATCAAGGAGTTCCACCAACACTTATTGATTTAAGAGAAGAATTATTAAAGCAACCAGAAAAAGAAGCAAAAGATTTGGCAACAGTTCTTGAAAGATATACTAATGGTTCATTTAATACTTTTGCAATGGAAACAAATGTAAATATTAATAGTAGAATAATCAACTATGATATTTTAGAGTTAGATAAATCACTAAGATCATTTGGTATGTTAGTAGTACTTGATAATATTTTAAATAGAATAACATTGAATAGAAATAAAGGTAGAAACACATATATTTTTATAGATGAAATATACTTATTATTTCAACATGAATATTCTGCTAACTTCTTATTTAAACTTTGGAAAAGAGTTAGAAAGTATGGAGCATATTGTACTGGTATAACACAAAATGTAGAAGATTTATTACAAAGTCATACAGCTAAAACAATGTTAGCAAACTCTGAATTGATTGTTATGTTAAATCAAGCGGCTACTGATAGATTGGAATTAGCAAAACTTCTTAATATATCTGAAATGCAATTAAGTTATATTACTAATTCTGAACCAGGAGAAGGATTATTAAAAATAGGAAGTAATTTAATTCCTTTTGAAAATCATTTTCCTAAGGATTTAGAATTATATAAATTGATGAGTACAAATCCAAAGGATAAATAGTTGTGAAAGATATTAAAGTAAAAGAAAAATTTAAATCAGGAATTAAAACTATTGATAAATCAGTTGTATGGACTTCTAAAGTAAAAGATTCTATAAGTGATATAAGAGATAGAAGTAATATGCTTAATGAAGAAAAAACATCTAATGTAGAATATGCTGATAACAAGATTGAAATGATAGCTAATAAATCTAAAAATGCAACCACCAAAAGTTCTAAGAAAATTCTTACTAAAACAAAAGATATAATGATAAAGAATTATAAAAACAGAAAAGCAAATAAAATTAAAACTGGTGTAGAAAAGAAAATTAAAGATAAGACAATTAAGCGGGTTAAAGACACTAGTAAAAATATTGAAAGAGCAAGAAAATTTGCTATAAAAACTAAACAAGCAACACAGAAAACAGCAAAAGTAACAGCTCGTGTAACAAAGAAAATAATAAAAGCGATGATTAGTTTTACTAAATCATTAATTGCTGGAGTTAAATCTTTAGTTGCTTTGCTAGGTACAGGTGGAGTAATAGCAATTATAGTAGTAATATTAATTTGTTTGATAGGATTATTATGTTCATCTATGTTTGGTATTTTCTTTTCTAATGAATCTAATAGTAGAACAATGAGTAGTGTAATATCTCAAATTAATAATGAGATTTATGAGAAGGCAGAAAAAGAACAATTAATGAATCCCAATAGTGAAATAGTTATGGATAATACGATTACTAATTGGAAAGAAGTAATTGCAGTATATTCTGTTAAATACACAAATGATAAAGAAAATGCCGATATAATTATGTATATAAATGAAAAAAATATTAAAAATATACGAAATGTTTTTAATGATTTTAATAAAGTTAGTATATCTAAAGCATCAAGTAATGGGTATTTAATAGCAACAGATGGTTCTTTTATTCAAGGCAATTCATCTAATATACAAACGAAAACCGATGATGGTAAGACAATTATTCATGTTATTATTCAATCAAAAAGTTTAGATGAGATAATGAATCAATATAGTTTTACAGATGAGCAAAAGAAAAATACTAGAGAGTTATTGAGTGATAAGTATTCAGATTTATGGGCTCAGTTATTATATGGAACAAACTTTGGTGATTTTATTAATTGGAAACAAAATGATGAAACTTGGGCAAGTACACCTATTGGTACATCTGGTAAAACTTTAAGGCAGATAGGTTGTTTAGCAACATCTATTTCTATATTAATTGAAAGGTCTGGAGCTGGAAAGACAATAGTGCCTTTTACTCCACAGACATTTGTTCAGAAGATGAATGAAAATGGTGGTTTTGATGAAAACGGTAATTTACAATATGGAGCAATTACTAAGTTTATTCCAAGTTTTTCCTTTGTAGGAAGAGTAGATTTGGAAGGCAAATCTAAAAATGAAAAGTATCAATTAATTAATAAGTATAAATCACAGAATTATTATCTTGCAGTTGAAGTAATGGGCAATACAGGACAACATTGGGTTGCAGTAATAGATACAACAGGTAGTAGAGTTACAATGGCTGATCCAGGTAGTAGTGCAACTGATTTATGGAGTAAATATAAATGGCAAAATACTTCTCAATTTGTATATTTTAAAAACAATTAAAGAGTCTCTCTGTTAGTTCAGGGGGACTTTATTTTTTATTTTAAGTTAAGTTCTTTAAGTTTAATATCTATTATTTTATTTAAGTATTCATACAAATCATTATCAAAACCTTTAACTAACATTTTAGATAATGTATCATTGTTAGAATATTTTCCTAATAAGTAATCGTATAGTTTTAATTTTTCATCACTTTTAATAAAAGTTATATAGTCTTTATATTCCATATTATTTAGTAGAGTATTAAGCTTTAAATCAATTTGTTCCATTCGCTTATCTGGTAGATTAAAGTTCATATTATTTAATATTTCTGTTAATTCTTCTGCTACATTTACTTCTTTATTTTTATACATTACATACCTCATTTATTTTCTCTTAATCTATATTATATATTATTTACACAATTAAAGAAAGTATTACTAAAATTCAAAAAAATCTCTAAATTTGCAAGAATTTATTTCAAAAACTAAATAAAAATGTTATACTAGTATAGTAGGAAAGAAGATATATGGAGGAATGTGTATGTCTATTAGTTACAATAAGTTATGGAAATTATTAATAGATAAAAATATTAATAAAACACAATTAGGAGAACTAGCAGGAATTTCTACTAATATTATGGCTAAGTTAGGTAGAAATGAGTCTGTTCAAATAGAAAATCTTGCAAGAATATGTAATGTACTCAATTGCAATGTAGGAGACGTAGTTGAATTTATTAAGGAGGAAGCAAATGAATAAATTTAATGAGGATACAAGGGTAAAAATTCCGGCAACAATTCAATTTTTAAAAATTGGTTATGACTATCAATCATTAAAAGATGATAATCTAGATTTAGATTTTAATACAAAAATATTTATTAATAGATTTAAACCATCTATTGAAAAAATAAATAATACAAAATTAACTTATGATGATGTTAAAAGTTTAATCGATGAAATCAATAATTTAATTAAAAATAATGATTTGGGAAAAGAATTCTATAATAGATTAATTAATCCTCAAGATAGCTTAAAATTAATTGATTTTGATAATATAGAAAATAATGATTTTGCAGTAGTAGATGAATTGCCATTTAGTATTACACCTGATACAGAGGTTGGATCGTTTAGACCTGATATAAATATATTGATAAATGGTATTCCTTTAGGATTTTTAGAAGTAAAAAAACCTAATAATGAGGGTGGAATTCAAAAAGAATTTCACAGAATGATTAACGATAGATTAAAAAATAGTGAGTTTAGAAAATATTTCAATCTAATTCAAGTTGTATCTTTTTCAAATAATATGGAATATGAAGATTCTGATGAAGCAGAAGATGTTAAGGCAGGATCGTTTTACACAACTCCTAACGGAAACAATACAAGCTTTTCGTTCTTTAGAGAGGATAACGACTTATACCATTTAAATTACAATTACAAAGAAATTGATGAAGATTATATAAAATATATTACTAAAGATTTAGGGTATGATAAAAAAGTTTGTGATTCGGAAGAATTTTTAGAAAATTTAAAAATAGATAAGCCATGTAATAGCTTTATTACCTCTTTGTTCGACAAAGAAAGATTATTATATCTATTATATTATGGAATTTTATATATTAATGAAAAAACTCCTCAAAAACATATTATGAGATATCCGCAATTTTTTGCTACTCGTAAGATAATTGAAAGGCTTGAAAACGGTGGTAAAGGAGGAATAATTTGGCACACGCAAGGAAGTGGAAAAACTGCTTTAGCTGCATATAGTAATAGAGTTATAAAAGATTATTATTCAAAAAAGAATATTGTTGCTAGATTTTTCTTTGTTGTAGACAGAATTGATTTATTAAGACAAGCAAGTACAGAATTTGAAAACAGAGGATTTAGTGTTATAAATTGTAATAATAAATCTGAATTCTCTGAAGAATTAAATAAATCGTTATCTACTAAGACATTAGATGATGCAATTGGCGAATATTGTGTTGTTAATATTCAAAAGTTTGAAGGTGAAATGCCTAATGCGAAAAATGATTATAATGCAAATGTTCAAAGAATTTTCTTTATAGATGAGGCTCACAGAAGTTATTCAACAAATGGTGAATTCTTCAAAAATTTAATGACATGTGATAATGATGGAGTATATATTGCATTAACTGGAACACCATTATTATCTAAGAAAGAAAGGTCTAATCTAAAATTTGGTGAATACATTCATAAATATTTTTATGATAAATCAATTGCAGACGGATATACTTTAAGAATTAAAAAAGAAGATATAGATACAGTTGCTAAGAAAGAAATTAAACAAAATTTAGATATAGAAGATTCAAAGATAAATAATAAAGATGTTTATGAGTCAGATGCTTATGTAGATGCTTTGGGAAAATTTATTGAAAGAGATTTTAAGAACTTTAGATTTCAAAATACGGATAATACAATAGGTGGAATGATTGTTTGTAGAACAAATACACAAGCTAGAAAAGTTCATAAATGGTTTGAATCAAATTCAGATATAAGAACTGGTTTAGTAATTACAGATTCTGATGATCCATCACAAAATAAAATAAACAAGGAAAATCAACTTAATTTTAGAAATGATAATTTCCCAGATATATTAGTTGTTAATATGATGCTTACTACAGGCTATGATGTAAAACGTTTAAAGAAAATGTATTTATTAAGGGGTCCTCATGCTCAAAGTTTACTTCAAACTATCTCAAGAGTAAATAGACCATATAAATCACCAAATGGGAAAACATATAGATATGGTTATATTGTTGATTTTGTAGATATTGAAGATGAATATAATAATACAATTGAAGCTTATATAAAAGAATTAGAAGCAGATATGAATGATAATGGAGAAAATGAAGGCTCATTAACAGGATTAGTTGTAGGTATTGAAGATATAGAAAAAAAATATAAAAAATATTTAAATGAATTAGTTGAAATTATTGATATAGATAATTTAGAAAAATTTTCAAAACAATTAAATTATATGAATAGAGATGCTTTATTTAAGATTAGAAGATTACTAAACGGTATAAGAGAATGTGAAACAGAATTTATTATTTCAAGAGTTAAGGAAGAATATATTTCAGTAGAAGAATCAGAAAGATTTAAATCATTAAGAAGAAGTGTTCAAGAACGTATTGATTTTACTAATTTAACTTCTGATACTGTAGGCATGATGGATGTCATATCTAATGAGGAAGTAGTTGAAATTTTATACGACTTTATTAAAACTAAAATAACAATTCTTGATTTATCAAAATTAAATATTCAAGATGATCCTAGAATTAAGAAGTTTGTTGATACAGCAACAGAAATTCAAAATGTTATTAAAAAGAATAAAAATAAAGATGATATTCAAGTTAGAAAATTAAACGATTTATTAGAAGAAGTATTTAACAAACTTAATATATCCGACTTAGATAATATGGATGAGTTAACTGATGAATTAAGAGAAGCATTAGAAAAAGCAAAAGAAATTAATGAAAAGAATGATGAATTATCAAATACATATGGTGGTAATTTTGCTTTTGTTAAAACTTATCAAGATTTAATTGAAACTGAAGATATTGATCAATCAATTATTCAAAATACTCTAAAAATAATATATGAAGAAATTGAAGAAATTTATAATAGAGATATTTTCTTAGTACAAGGAAAGAAAAACTTTGTTGATTCTATTAAAAAGAAGATAACTATTAAATTATTACAACAAGGTTTATACGAAAAAATAAATAATGTATATGATAGAATGTTAAATGAACTTTATAAAAACATTCAGTTATACAAGTAAAAGGAGTAAATATGGAACATATAGTTACACAATTAGAAAATAAAATAAAGGAAATGATTGATGAACTTAAAGGTTTATGTCAAACAAACGGTTTATCAAATCAAGCAAGTGAAGAAGTAGTTATAACATCTGTTTTCTTATATAAATTCTTAAATGATAAATTTATGGCTAATCTAAATAAATTTTCAGAAGAAACAGGTATGTTAATTGAAACTATATTAAAAAATGAACACAGTGAATTAAAAGCATTTTACGATACATATCCTCAAGATGTTGCATTTAAATATGAAGATACTATTGAATGTTTAATTAATAAAAGTACAGATAATAGTTTTTACAAATTATTTGATGATGCTTTAGAAAGAATATCAAACTATCCAGAAAATGAAGAATTTAGTATTGATACAGCTGATGGTGGAAGGAAACCTTTATTTACAAGAATTACAGAAAATGTTGAATCTGGTAAAAGAAATAATTTTGCTAAGAATATATTTGGAATTATTAGTCAAGATAAATTTTCATTTGGAGAGGCATTTGAAAATAACTTTGACTTCTATAGTGCAATATTTGAATACTTAATTAAAGATTACAATGTAGCTAGTGGAGTATATGCTGAATACTTTACTCCTCAAGTAATTTCTAGTACAATTGCTAAAATATTAGTTAATATGTCACCTGTAGAAGATAAGATATATGAGATTTATGATCCTGCTGCTGGTTCTGGTTCATTAGTGCTACATCTAGCTAATGAACTTGGAAAAGGAAAATTTGGAGATAAAGCACAAGTATATACTCAGGATATATCCAATAAATCATCAAGATTTTTAAGAATTAATATGATTTTAAATGGTTTATCAAATAGTTTAGATAACATTATTGAAGGTGATACTTTACTTAATCCATCTCATTATAAAGTTCATCAAAATCCAGATAGTGGATTAAAACAATTTGATTATGTTACTGCCAACCCTCCATTTAAAACAGATTTTTCTTCAACAAGAGATAACATTGAAAGAAGATGGGATGATACTGATCGTTTCTTTGCTGGTATTCCTAAAATACCTAATAAGGATAAATCAAAAATGGCAATATATTTGTGTTTTATTCAACATATTTTATATAGTTTGAAAGATGATGGTAAAGCAGCAATTGTAGTTCCGACTGGATTTTTAACAGCACAAAGTGGTATTGAAAAAGATATTAGAGTAAAACTAATTGATAATAAATGGTTAAAAGGTGTTATTTCAATGCCTAGTAATATTTTTGCTAATACAGGTACAAACGTTTCTGTTATATTTATTGATAAAAGTAATAAAGAAGAAAATGTTATATTAGTAGATGCTTCTAATATGGGAAGTAAAGTAAAAGAGGGAAAAAATCAAAAAACTGTTTTATCAAATGATGAAGTTATTAAAATAGAAGATACATTTATAAATAAAGAACAAGTAGATGATTTTAGTGTTATTGTTTCATATGATAATATTAAAGAAAAAAATTATTCATTTAGTGCTGGTCAATATTTTGAAATAAAAGTAGAGTATGTTGAAATGACAGAAGAAGAATTTATAAAAAAAATGAAATATTATACAGACGAACTGGATAAACTTTTTGAAGAAAATAATATGCTAGAAAAACAAATAAAAAATAATTTGGAGAAGTTAAAATATGATAACTTTTAAAAAAATAAAACTAAAAGACTGCATTATACAATTAAAAACAGGTTTGAATCCAAGAAATAATTTCAAATTAGGATCTGGTAAAATAAAATATATAACAGCAAAAAATTTATCAACTTCTAGTTTTATCGACTTTGATAATTGCGATTATATTGATGAGAAAGCAAAAGAGATAATTAATAAAAGATCGGATATACAGATTGGAGATATATTATTTGCTAGTCGTGCACCTGTAGGACATTGCCATTTAATAAAAGACGTTCCTGATTATTTTGATATTGGTGAATCAATTTTTTCCATTAGAGCAAATAAAAATATAGTTTTACCAGAATATCTTTGTCTTTACTTATCCAGTGATTATTTTATAAAAATGGCATCAAAAAATGTTACAGGTAGTGTAATACAAGAAATAAGAATTAATCATTTACTAAATATAGATGTGTTAATACCACCAATAGAAAATCAGTTGAAAATATCAAAAACTATTAATTTAATTTTAAATAATATTGAAAAAATTACTAATATAAATAATAATTTAGAAGAGTTAGCATATACAGTTTATTTGCATGAATTTGCTAATAAAATTCCCAATGGTTGTATAGGTGATTTATTAATTGAAAACAAAAAGTCTTCTATAAAAGTTGGAGAAGCAAAAGAAGTAAAAGGCGATTATCCATTTTTTACAAGTGGGGATTCTATATTAGAATGGAATGATTATCTTGTTGATGGTAGAAATTTATTTTTAAATACAGGTGGAAATGCAGGAGTGAAATTTTACGTTGGAAAAGCTATGTATTCAACAGATACATGGTGCATTACGACTGAAAAATACAGTGATTATCTATTTTTATGTTTTAAATTGATAAGTAAAGACTTAGATAGAAAGTTCTTTCATGGCTCAGGGTTAAAACATTTACAAAAGTCATTATTAAAACAAGAACAAATATATATACCATCTGAAGATGAAATAAATAAATTTAATTATAATGTTCAAAGCATGTTTGATACAATAGCTTCAAATACAATAGAAATTAAAAAATTAACAGAACTAAAAGACTTTCTTTTGCCAATGTTGATGAATGGTCAAATCAATGTGGACGATATAGAAATTTAGTCAGATAAATTGTGATTTAGTTAATAGTGTATAATATTACCCTGTAAAAGGGGGAATTATTAAATGAGTAATGATTTAATCATAGAAATTACAAAAGAATTAGAAAACTATTTAACATTAAAGCAAACAGAGAGTTTGAAAAATACTCTTAACAAATGTTTCCTAAGATATGACATTTCTTTAAAAAAAGAAGAAGTATTGCAAGAAAATTTAGAGAGTATTCAACTTTTAGAAAGATTTATTTCTGCAAAAGAGATTGAAGGATGTTCAAATAAAACACTTGAATATTATAAAAATATGATAACTAAATTAATAGATAAAACAAGTAAATCAGTTAAACAAATTAATACTGATGATTTAAGAAATTATTTGGCGGAGTATAAAGATACAAACAATTCTAGCTTGGTAACGATTGATAATGTGAGAAGAATTTTTTCTAGCTTCTTTTCCTGGTTAGAAGATGAAAATTACATTGTTAAAAGTCCAGCTAGAAGAATTCATAAGTTAAAAACGGCCAAAGTAATTAAAAATACCTATAGTGATGAAAATATAGAACAAATGAGAGACTGTTGTAAAGATAATATTAGAAATTTAGCATTAATAGAATTACTTCTATCAACAGGTATGAGAGTAGGAGAAATTGTTAATTTAAATATAGATGATATCAATTTTGAAGATAGATCTTGTATTGTTCTAGGAAAAGGAAATAAACAAAGAGAAGTATACTTTGATGCTAAAGCAAAATTGCATTTGCAAGAATATTTGAAAAATAGAGATGACGATGAAATTGCATTATTTGTTTCTCAAAATAAACCACATCAGAGGTTATCAATATCCGGTATAGAATTAATTATTAGAAAAATTGGTAAAAATATTAAAATAGATAAGGCATATCCTCATAAGTTTAGAAGAACACTGGCAACTATGGCGATAGATAAAGGTATGCCAATAGAGCAGGTTCAAAAATTATTAGGACATGTAAAAATAGAAACTACCATGCATTATGCAATGGTAAATCAAAATAATGTGAAAATATCACATAGGAAGTATATAGGGTGAAATATATGAAAGAATTAAAAGAATTTATTTTGGATGATTGTATAGAAAAGATAATTGATTACAGGGGAAAAACTCCATTAAAAATGGGTGGCGGTTGGTCTGAGGCAGGAGTAAAAGTAATTTCTGCTCTAAATGTACATAGTGGGTTTATTGATAATTGTGATCAAATAAGATTTGTCAATGAATCTATTTATAAAAAATGGATGCAAGAGGATATTAAAAAATATGATTTATTTTTGGTTTCGGAAGGTGCATCACTTGGTGAAAATTGTATATGGGATTCAAATGAAAAGATTGTTTTAGGTCAAAGATTATATGCAATTAGAACAAATGAAAATAAATTAGACCCATGGTTCTTTGCAATGTATATGCAAACAAATAAATTTAAAAATCAAATTTCTCAGATTTCTACTGGTTCAACTGTTTTTGGAATTAGTCAACCTATATTAAGAAATTTAAAAATATTATTACCTGATATTAATAAGCAAAGAAAAATTGGAAAAATTTATAAAGAATTAAGAGAAAAAATCATTTTAAATAATAAGATAAATAATAATTTAGTTGAATTTGCATTCTAAAAGTTAGATAAATAATAATTTAGAAGAGCAAATTCAATTATTGTATAATTATTGGTTTAATCAATATAACTTTCCTGATTCTAACAATAAACCATATTCATTATCAAATGGAAAGATGGGATGGAATAATATTTTAAATAGATATATTCCAGAAGGATGGAAAGTTAAGAAACTATTAGATATTTCAGTATGGGAAAGTAATAGTCAACCACCAAAGAGTGAATTCATATATGAAAAAAAGAAAGGGTATGTTAGATTTATACAAAATAGAGATTATGATTCTGACAGTCATATTACGTATATACCATATAAGAAAAGTTTAACTATGGTTTCAAAATTGGATATACTTATAGATAAATATGGAGATGCAGGTAAGGCAAGATACGGTATTGAAGGAGTATTTAATGTTGCTTTGGCAAAAATAAAACCTGTTGATAACATATATTTAGAATATATTCGCTCATATTTAAGTAGTCCTGAAATTTATAATTATTTACATAATTCATGTATGGCATCAACAAGAGCATCACTGAGCGGAGAAAATTTGAAATCGTTAAATATTGTTATACCATCTGATGAATTATTAAGTGAATATCAAAATAAAATAACTACAATGAGAAAACTAATCTTGTCTAATCAAGAAGAAATAAACAAATTAACAGAATTAAAAGAATTCTTATTACCAATGTTGATGAATGGTCAAATCAATGTGGACGATATAGAAATTTAGTCAGATAAATTGTGATTTAGTTTAAAAAGAAAGGAGAATAATTATGCAAGCATTTAATAGAAAACTTTATACAAAAATTATTGAACAAACATATAGACAGTATACTATCCCTGTATATCAAAGATCTTATTCTTGGAAAAAACAACAATGTAATCAATTATATGATGATATAATTGACAGTATAAAAAAAGGAAGGAATCATTATCTAGGAAGCTTAGTATACTCAGAAAAGACAGAAGATAATTTTTCTTTTTGTCCTATCATTGATGGTCAACAAAGATTAACAACTGTTATTTTACTATTAAAAGCACTATATGATTCAATAGATGAAAATAGTAGAATTAAAAATAGAATATACAATTCACTTTATAATGATAATTGTGAAGATAGATATAAATTAAAACTAAAATCAATTGATAGTGATAATGAAGAATTAGAAAAAGTTTTAATGGGTAGTTTTGACGATTTAGATACTGATTCTAATATTGCTATCAATTATTATAACTTTAAAGATAGAATTAAAAAATCAATTGAAAGTGGAATGTTATTCGAAGAAATATTTGAAGGCATTACTAATTTAGAAATAGTAGAAATTATTCTTGCAGAAGAAGATGATGCTCAATTAATTTTTGAAAGTATTAATTCTACAGGAATGAATCTTGAAACATCAGATCTAATAAGAAACTTTTTATTAATGGGGATTAAAGATTCTGGAATGCAAAAAGAATATTACAAAAAATATTGGGTAAAATTACAAAATGATATTGGAAAAGAAAATGTCGAAAAATTCTTTTATGATTTCCTTGTTATGAAAGATACTAGGTTTATCGAAGAATCAAAAGTATATGAAAATTTTAAAACATATTATAGAAATATAAATGATCAGGATTTTGTTTTTAACGAAATTATAAAATATGGGGAGTACTATAAATTAATTATTTGTAATAATTCAAAATTATATGGAAAAAGAAGTAATGAATTATGTTCATTATTTGGTATGTTAAAACATAATACAATTAATCCCTTTTTATTGAAAGTATGTTATGACTTTGATGAAGTTCAAAATTTATATAAAAATGTTTATCTTGCAAATCAAGTTGAGTTGAAAGAAAAAGAAAACGAATTAAATAATATATTATTTTTATTTGTTAATTATGCAATTCGAAGAGCAGTAACTGAAGTACCTTCATCTAGTTTAAGAAGATTTTATGCTGGACTTTATGATAGAGTTTTTGGAAAGAACAAGGATAATAAAAATAAATATTATAAGGCTTTAGAATCGTATATTTGCACAATAAATACTTATGATAAAATGCCAACTGATATAATGTTTAATGACGGATTACATTATAAAAATATGTATAAAAAATCAAGAATTTTAAGATACTTTTTTGATATAATTGAGAATGATGGCAAAGAGTCAGTTGATATGTCAGATTTAACAATAGAACATATTTTACCAGAAACATTAAGTAATAAATGGAAAGAAAATCTAGGATTAGATAAATTCCAAGAAATATATGATAAATATGTTCATACTTTAGGAAATTTATCAATTACAGGATATAATTCAGAATATAGTAATTATCCTTTTGATGATAAAAAGAAAATGTTTAAATCTTTTAATGAAGAAGGAAAAATTAAGATTGCTAGATTAAATAAAGAATTATTAGATGAAACAATTACTTCTTGGAGTGAAAAAGAGATATTAGATCGTGCTGATAGATTGTCTAAGGTTATTATTGAACAATATCCATATCCTACTAATATAGATAACACATTAGAATTTGATAAATTTTATGAATTCTATATAGATAATGTTGAAGATGATGGCGATGAATATGTGGATAGTCCGAAATATAAATTATATGGATTTTCATATGATGGAGTTAAATATAAATGTGATAGTTTCAAAAAGATTTTTATTGAAGTTATTAAATTACTATATACAACTAATCCAACAATTATTGATGGATTAGCAAATGAAAAATTTACTTTTGAGAATGGTTCAAGAATAATATTTTCTCATGAGTATGAAAATGATTATCAAACTGAAATATATCCAAACTTATTTGTAATGGCAAGCTATAGCCGACACATGATATTTTGGTGGATACGACAACTTTTTGATAAGTATCAATTAGAAATCACAAATTTCAATATATTATTTACAGATAATGATTAATAAATAATTATAACAGTAAATACACGATTTACTGTTTTTTTGTGCTTAAAAAGTCAATTTTTATTGTTAAAATGACATTTCATGACTTAAAAACTACCTTTTAGACATAAATCGACATATTTCGCACTATTTGTGTGTTATTATATCAACCAATTAAATTTTGAGGGGAATTTAATTGTTGCAATGCCACATATAACATCTGTGATATTGTAATAGGGGTTTGTTTTGGTTGAATATAATTAGTCATTTAAAAAGATGATGTTATAACTTATACATATTATATGTATATTTCGTTTTAATTATGTAATAGGACAAAACTCTCACATAAAAGGCATTTGCTCAGGGGAGTTTTTGCCTATGAAAAAGATAAATCGAAAATATTATTGGGTAGTTTTCAGAAAAAACAAAAAGAAAAAATTAATAATATATATTGCTAGTAAAAAAGTCTTTTCTAGTTTTACTAGCCCTAGTTTTGTTGACGTCAGATTAGGAGTCCTTAAATGGATTACCTTGTCTGACGTCTTTTTTGTTTGTATAAATGCAATTTTAAATTGTAGAGGTCCACCTCTAATCGATTCAAAAAAACGAATTGATTGGAGGATATAAAAATGGTTGATAGACCAAAAAGAAGAAAAAAGATGGATAATCCATATAACTTAAAAATAATTAATAATAACTATTACATAATATTTAAAAGTAACAATAAATATAACGAAGTAGAGGTAACTAAAGAAGTATTTGATTTGATGAATAGATTTGAACTTGATGATTTGAAAGAATTAAATGAATTTGATAGACATATAGAACATTCTGAACTTACTGAACATACTTTGAATAATAGAATGTTATTTAAACAAGAATCTATAGAAGACTTAATCATAAGAAAAACATCATTAGAAGATTTAAGAAAAGCAATTAACATGTTACCAGAAGTACAACGAAGAAGAATTAAATTATATTACTTTGATGAATTAACTGAAAAAGAAATAGCAAAGTTAGAAAATATATCACAAAAGAATATTTCAAAAAGTTTAACTGTTGCTAAAAATAATTTAAAAGAAATTTTAAAAAATTTAGTTTAAGTGGGTATATTTTTCAAAGTTAGTGAGGAAACAGTTGAGAGGGAACAAAACCTTTCACTGTTTCTTTTTTTGATTGAAACAGAGGTTCTTTGAAAATTAAATACTCATTCATCAAATACTTTCCTATTATTAAGAGCACTTTAACAAATACGCTTGTCGATTAATATTTGGTTATAAAATTAAATAGCATTTAATTTGCGATGACTAATAATAGAATTAAAGATACTCCTGTCTAGCCATAGTCTAAAGCAATGGAGACAGTTCGGAGAGAACCTCGGAAAGGTGAAATTCCTGTGAGATTGAAATAGCTTTTCAATCGTTTGATGAAATCCTCAGCTGAAGGTACTTAGAAAAATGTCAGTTATAAAAATAAAGAAATATTAGACACAGGAGAAATTCTGTGTTTTTTACATAGGAGGATTTTTAAGATGAAAAAAAGATATAGAGTAACTGTAAAAGTTGAATATGAAATAACTATGGATCATACTCAAACGAGTATGAAAAAAGCTAAGGCTGATGTACAAAAATTAATTAATAATTATTTAGATAAAAATAATAATTTGAATTTAAGGTCTTTATTTAATAATACAAAGCCAAAAACTATATATAGGGTTGAGATTAAAGATGAATACGATAAATAAGGGAGATATTTATTACGCTTCTTTAGATCCTATTGTTGGAAGTGAACAAAATGGAACTAGACCAGTTGTAATTATTCAAAATGATATTGGAAATAAATATAGTCCAACAGTACTAGTTGCACCTTTAACAAGTAAGGTTAAGTCTAAACACAATTTACCAACTCATGTACTAGTTAAATCTGAGCATATAAAACATAATTCAATAGTGCTTTTAGAACAAATAAGAGTATTGGATAAATCAAGATTAATATCTTATGTTGACACATTAACAAAAGAAGAAATAAAAAAACTAGATATTGGTATTATTAAATCTTTTAATATAACAGGTGAATGTTTTAATGATGCAGACATATTATTTTAATGGGTGTTGATATGAATGAAAGTATTAACAAAAAAATAACTTTTGAAGATCTTATTTTGAGATATCTAATAGATGAAATAATGAAGGAAAAACAAAACTATAATGCTACTTAAATCGCAGTTTTGTTTTATTTTGTATATAGTGTTATTATACATTTGTCTTAATTTTAATCGAGTAATTAAGATTGGAGGTTGAAATGTATAATAATTACTTGACTGATATAAATTTTGATGTAGGAATCTATATAAGATTATCTCAAGAAGATAGAGACAAAGATAAAAAATATGAATCAGATAGTGAAAGTGTTACTAATCAAAAAGAGTTATTAAGAGATTATGTTAAGTGTCATAATTATAATTTGGTTAATGAATATGTTGATGACGGATTTTCTGGAACTGATTTTGAAAGACCTGGATTTCAAAGACTTATGGAAGACATAAAAAATAAAAAAATAAATTGTGTAATTGTTAAAGATTTATCCAGATTAGGTAGAGATCATGTTATGACAGGATATTATATTGAAACATTTTTTCCTGAAAATAATATTAGATTTATATCTATATTAGAGTCATATGATAGTTTTAAAAATCAAGCTAGTAATGATTCTTCAACTTTTATAATTGCATGTAATGATTATTATAGTAAACAAAATTCTGTGAAAATTAGAAATGTATTAAATGAAAAAAGAAAAAAAGGTAAATTTATTGGGAGTTTACCTAGTTATGGTTACACGAGAGATCCAGAAGATAAAGGGCATCTTCTCCCAAATCCAGAAACAGCACCAATAGTTAAAAAAATATTTAAATGGAGAGCAAATGGAGTTGGACCATCAGAAATAGCTACTAGATTAAATGAAGAAGGCGTACCAACACCTAGTGCTTATAAAAAGACTAATTATTCAACAAGATTAATTGATAGAGATCATTGGAATATATCTACAGTTAGAAAAATTTTACAAAATAGAGTTTATACTGGTGATATGATTCAACATACACAAACAAAAGTTAGTTATAAATCAAAGAAAAAAATAACATTAGATGAAAGATTATGGGATGTAGTTGAAAATACGCATGAAGCATTAGTGGATAAGGAAACCTTTGAATATTGTCAATCAATAAGGAAAAATAATGATAGAAATTATCATATAAAAGTAAATAGACCTAAAAGATTGTTAGAAGGTAAAATATATTGTGCAGAATGTGGTAATAGATTATCTATTTATTATAGAAGAAAAAGAGATTATTGGGAAATTAATTGTAATAGATATTCTAGAGATCCCAAAAGGGTTAGATGTTATCCTCATTTTTATCCGTATGATTATTTAGAAGAACAGTTGCTAGAAGTAATAAATAAGAATATTAAAATCTATATAAAAAAATTAGATATAAAAAAATTAAATGCTGAAGTTTCAAAAAAAGTAGGTAAAAGTACTGATGAAATTTATAAAGTAATAAAAAAATATGAAATAGAAAAAAATAAATTAACAAAAAGATTGTCAACACTTTATGAAGATAGATGTGAAGAAGTTATTTCTGCTGAAATGTATAAAGAATTATCAAAAGAATATGATGATAAGTTGAAAGCAGTTAATGATAAAATTGAAAAACAAAAAATGGAAGTATATAGAATTAAAAATAGTTCTAATATTCTTCCAGACTATACTAAAAAGATTAAGGAATTATTAAATTTAAAAAAATCAAAAAAAGAATTATATGATATGTTAATTGAGAAGATTCAAATTGATAAAGACAGAAATATTATAATTAAATATAAATATGATGTTATACCAGAAAGCTCATTTACATATGAAGATAGATATCCGATTCATAATCCTAATGGAAGAAAAGGTAAGAAAAAAGAAGAAACAAATAAGGACTAAACACAAGCTAAAGCCATTTTATATCAGTTTCTTGGAGTCAGGAAACTGATTGAATATGTAGAAAGAATATGAAAAATAAAAAGTTAATTGCCAGATGCAAGGGCACTCGGCAGGTGGCGAAGGTGCAGAGGTAATATATGCTCTTCGTAATAGTGATAAACTAGCTTCAAGTATTTTAAATGAGCTTGAAAAGAGTGGACAAGTGGTTAGAAAGTATTATCAAAGAAGGCTTCCTAGTGATTCTTCTAAGGATTATTATTATATAATTCGTAATACACCTAATAATGAAACATTGATAGTTGAGTATGGTTTTTTAGATAATGAAGCTGATGCAAAAAGGCTTAAGAGTAATTATAAGAAGTATGCTGAAGCGGTAGTACGAGCAGTTACTTTGTATGGTGGATATAGGTATGTTCCAGTAAGCGGATCTAATTATTATGTTGTTAAAAAAGGCGATTCACTGTGGAGTATTGCTAGAGCAAATGGGCTTACTGTTGATGAGTTGAAATCATTAAATAATCTAAGTAGTAATGTACTTCATGTTGGTGATACTTTATTGATAAGCAGTGCTGATAGCACGGGTGACAATGGCAATGATAATTATTATGTTGTTAAGAGTGGTGATACTTTATGGAGTATTGCTAGGAAGTATAATTTATCTGTTAATGAATTAAAGGCGTTAAATAATTTAAGTAATAATGTTCTTAGTGTTGGGCAGAGACTTATTGTTGGTAAGGAATCTTCTAATGATTATGTAGTTAGTGCTGGGGACACGTTATGGGCTATTGCTAGGAAGTTTAATGTTAGTGTAGATGATATTAAAGCTTTGAATAATCTTAGTTCTAATAATTTAAGTATTGATATGACTTTAAAGATTCCGCTTTATAGTAATAAGCAAAATGAAGAAACTAATGTGTATGTAGTTAAGAGTGGAGATTCACTTTGGAGCATTGCTAGAATGTTTAATAGTACAGTTGATGAGATTAAGAGTTTAAATGGTTTAAAATCGAATGTTTTAAGGATTGGGCAAAGATTAGTAGTTCCAAGCTAGTCCGTGCTTATAGTACTTGTTATTTAATTAAAAAAGTCGCTTTTATGTAAGCGGCTTTTAGTTTAGCATATCTTCAATTGGATCATCTATTTGATCGTTATTTTCTTCATCATTATTTTCAGGTTCTTGTGGAGTTGTTGGTTCATTAATATGTACGTTTTTACATATATTTACTGATAAACTAGATATACTTGAGACAATTATTCCAGAGTGTACATTTTGTTCTAGAATACTTCCTTCAGTGCAAGAGTTACTTTCGTTATAATTTTTATTTAATGTTATGTTTCTTGAACTTATCCATGATTCTAAATAATTAATGTTTTGACCTACGAAGTTAGGGAGTGTTTCATTTTTTCTTACGCCAGTATACATACGTCCTATTGTTGGTACTTCGTATGGTTTATTAACTGAGAAACTAAATGTTTTGATGATTTCTGGTTTTTCTAATTCTAGATTTACTTTCATTGCTTTAACTATTTCAGCTAAACTTTCTTCATAGTACTGATAGGTATACATATTATATCCTTGGTACACTGTTTGGTCGTAACCTGATAGGAATGTTTTTTGAATGCTTAAGAATTCTCCTTCACCAAAGTTACTTTTTAGTAGAATGTTTTTACCGACGTTGTAGAAGTTTAACATTTGATTTGTTTCCATATTTGTATCCATGTTGTTTGATACGGCGTTAAGTACTTTATAGAATGTGTTAATGTTTCTAATTGTTTTTACTTTATTTGCGATTGCGGTTACGATTGCTTGTTGATGTTCGACTCTTTTAAAGTCTGATAGAGCCCATTGATGTCTATTTCTTGCATATGCTAGAGCTTGTTCTCCGTTTAAGTGTTGCATCCCTGGTTTGATATAGACTATGTGCTCGCCAAATTCACGATTAGAGTTTTGTTCACAGACCATTCCTTTACAGTCTACTGAACCGTTCTTTTTAAAGTCAGGTTCATCTATATTTACATCAATTCCATCTAGAGCATCAACTAGGTTAACTACACCTTTAAAGTTGATCTTTACAAAATAGTCAATGGTAACATCTGTTAAGTTTTCAATTGTGTTAATCATACATTTTGTTCCGTATGCTGCTGCTGAGTTTATTTTGTTTTGTTTATTATTGTTGCAAGCAATTGGTACATATGTGTCTCTCGGAATGCTAAATACTGTTGCAGATAATGTTTTAGGATTAAATGTTAATAGCATGATTGAGTCACCATTAAATGCGGCATTATTAGCTAGACCATCATATTCTGAATCTACTCCTAGAAGAAGCATTGTAAATGGTTCCGTTATGTCTTTATTTGTTGAAGCAACTGTATCATTATTTCCTAATTTTTTACTGTAGGTATCAAGGATTACTACATTTTCTAATTCTGGATAATTTGATGCATATAGCAGTTTGAAGTTTGCAGTGATAAATATTGCATCAACGTCTTTATTAATAAGCGCTTTTATTAGTTCTTCGTTTGATTCATAATTTTCGATTTTCCATTTTTTATTATTTTTTACTAGGTATTCTTGAGGTAGAATATAGCCTTCTGGACTATTTTCATTTTTTAAGATACCAATGGTTTTTATTGTTTGGTCTTTATTTAAAGTTATTAGATTTGTTGTATAAGTTATTTCTTCTTTACTTATGTTATCTACTACGTTGTATGTTTTTTGAATATAGTAGTATCCTAAACTATTAATAGTTGTAAAGAGTGTTGTAATTATACTTATTACAATTAGTATTGTATGTTTTTTGGTTATTAGTAAAGCACTACCTATAAAGAAGAATAGAATGGTGTATGCAGTCATAGCAATTATGAGTAGTATTCTGATAAATGTTTCTATTCCATTTAATAATGTTAAAGAGTATGTTAGTAAGATTACACTCATTATAAAAAGAACAAGTACAACGATGTACATGAAGTGAAATCCTGGTGTTGTTTTTTTAAGTTTTTTAAATAAATTTCCAAATTTTCTCTTTTTATTCTTCTTCATTTTTATGCACCTATATTTTGATTATACACTATTTTATTTTAATTATAAATATTTTTAATAAAAAAATAAGCCGGTTTTACGACTTATTTATTAGCAAAGTAGTTAGATTTTAAGACTGCGTCATTTAGATTCATTTTATCTTTAACTAACTTGTTATAGTATTCTATTTTTTCTGATGACATTTTTTGGCCTTTTAGGTATTCTCCATTTGCAACGTATGTGCTACCATTATACCAACTTCCATCTGGGAAGAATACTAGTGGATCATAGTCTTTTGAGAAGATATCTCTACCAATGTAGTTTGCTTCGTTATATTTTATACCAAATAGATTTAGCAGTGTTGGAAGCACGTCTAATTGGGAGTTTACGTCTTTTACTGTTTTCTTGATTTGACCATTACTCCAGATTATGAATGGTGTATGATTTATTAGGTTTGTGTTTGTTTCTTTGTATTTGTCTAGTAGAGTTTTGTCTTCAAGTGTATATAAATAGTGGTCACTTATTAGGACTACAATTGTGTTATCTAGTTCACCATTTTTTTCTAAGTTTTCCATTAGTAATTTGATCATATCATCTGTTTCTTTTGCTTGTATTTTTAAACATTCAAATTCAGTTAAGCCTGTTTCATTTGTTAGTTTTGAACACGTTCCTTTGCTTGAACTAAATGGCATATGTGCTGAGTAGGAAATTATGTAAGAAAGGTTAAGGCCACTGTGTTTAAATATTTCTTTATTGAATTTTTCATTTTTGATAAGTTCAGTGTCTAGCCAAAATTCATTATTTTTGTAGATTCCTAAATCTTTTAATCCATAATATTCGTTATAACCAAATGATTTATAGTTAGCTCCTCTTGAGTAGTATTCTGCTGAGTTCATGTGGAATACGTTTGATGTGTATCCTTCTTTTTTAAGTAGGTTTGGTAAGCTGTAAGGATAGGCATTTTTACTAAATGAGTAGGCGTTCATGTTGTAGTTATATGCTGTAGAGTATCCGGTGTTAATCATAAATTCTGAGTTGAATGTTGATCCACCACCAGATGTAAATGAGTAGTGGTTAACAAAATTGATTGAGTTTCTACTTAGTTTGTAGAAGGTTGGCATGATGTCTTTATCTAGTAGGAAATTATCTACACTTTCTAATTGAACGATTATTAAGTTTTTACCTTTGAAGGCCCCCGTGTATTCGTTTTCTTTAGCTTCAGTGCTGTTTGCAAAGTTTTCGTCAAGAACCTTTTGTTCATTATTTGTTAGGGAGTTGCTATCTTTAAAGTATGTAAATATGAAGTTTCTAATGTTGTATTCGTACATACCACTAACCATTAAACTTTTGTTGTTGTCATTAAATGAGCGATATATGCTTCTTGGATTACGCCATTCATCCCAGTTCAGTTCGGTGCTTGATTTACCAAGGAAGACTGGAAGAATGCTATGAATAATTATAAAGATTATTAAAGCAATTAGAATTTTAAGATAGTTATTTTTTGCTTGTTTTTTTGTTTTTTTAAGACCAATAATGGTTAGACTTAAACTTACTAATGTGGTTATTACTACCCATAATTTAATGTTGTTAAATACTGAACTAAAGTAAGCAGCACCTTCACCAGCAACACTAAGTACACTAAAGTCAAAGAATATTTTGAAGTATGAGAAGTATATTGCATGTGTTAGGAATAAGGCAATGCTTATGATGTAACATATAATATAGAATATTTTGTTATATGGATTTTTAAGATTTTTAGTTATGTATAGAATTATAATAATCCATAAAATTGTGAATAAGTTTGGTACTGGCATGAACCAGTGATAGAAGCTTATTTGGCTTGTTAAGAATATTCTTAATGCTAGATCGAGTATTAACAATGATACAAATAGGTAGATGTATGAACGGTTTGTTTTACAGAAATCTTTAATTACAGTTTTTGTTTTTTTGCAAAGATTTAAAATATAGTTTTTGATTTTTTGTAATTTATTTTTTGTTTTAGGATATATAAGGATGTTGATAAGTAGGAAAATACCGATAAGTGATGTTACTGCTCCGGCTTTTAGAAGTGGTGGAGTATATTTAATGTCTATTTTATGTGTACCTTTAGTAATTTCTAATCCTAGAAATGTTTTGTCTGTTAATACTTTACCAACACGTTTTCCATCAACGTATAATTTAAAGCCTTTGTCATATGGAATTGTAATTTTTAGATAACCATCTTCTTTAACATTTATTTCACCAGAGATGTGATTATCTTCAATTTTAGCTTTGTTTATTGTCATTTCATCAACGTTATTTTTTATTGAACTTACTTTGTTATAGTCCATTGTATAAATTTTGATGTTATCTATGTCAAATGTACCTTTTGTTAGTTCGATGTTTAATGTATCGATTGTATTATTTGATGATAGAACATATTCAAAAGTGTTGTTATTATTATTGTATTTCCAGTTTGAACATGATAGAGCATTTTTTACATTATTTATAGTGATGTCACTACTACAAGCGAAGCCTTCTTTTGCTTTATTCATGTTAAAACTTATTATTAATATTTTGTTTTGAATTTTTGAATTTAATTTGATTTTTAAATTTGCATTTTTGTTTGCGTTAATGATGTAGTGACCGTTTTCCTCGGTGTATGTTAGATTATTAATTTCTTTAATTTTGTAACCATTTTTATATTCATTTATATTACTTTTGTAAACGTTGTCTAGTGATTTATCAACAATTATATAATTTAGTAGAGCATCGATTGTGTAAGGATATTCTAAAGTGTTGAATTCACGCTGACTCATTATTTTGTTAGATGCATATGCGATTGGTAAAACGTTTTCATTAACGTATAGTTTTGTTCCATTTATGTTTTCCATTTCTGTATAACCAATTTCAGGATTACCATTTGATATTAAGTATTTTGTACCACTATAGATGTTGAATAATACATTTGATGTTTGCGTTATTGTGGTGTTATCTCGGTTAATAACTTCATTTTGAAAGATGTTTCTGATAAATGACATATAGTATTTATTTGATAGTGATGAATATGTTGTTGTTATATTTTCGTTTATGTCATAAATTTTATTTGGATTATATAGTATGTAATCTTCGTTACTAGTACGGTAGATAGTTTTATCATTTGTTTTATTTATTAGTTCTTTGTAAGATGTGCTATTTATATTTTTAACATCGGATATTTTCATGTATGATTCACTTGTAGAACTTGCAATAAATGTTGTAAGTGATATGCCGATTATTGTTATGTAAAGTAAGATATTATTTTGTTTTTTTGTGCATAAATATAGGCTTATCAACATTAGTATTATATCTGTAAGTAAAAGATAAATATTATTTTTACCTAGGGCAAAGTAAATAAGGATAGCTCCACTTAAAAGAATATAAGGTAACATTTTTTTTAGTTTTAACTTATTATCAAATATATTTTTTATTAGTTCACTAATTTGTAGGATTGCTAGTGGTAAGAAAGGTATAAAGCATTTGCCGTCAATATACATGAATCCATTTAAAATATAACTGCTTAGTGGGAATATAATAAATAGAGCTGTTATTATGCTTAAAAATATTTGTTCTTTTTTCTTAGATAAAATGCCATTTATGATAGCTATAATGTAGATAAATGTTATACCCCATGAGTAATATGAATTGTAGAATGTGTATGCGTAGTTTTTTATTGGGTTTATTAAATCTAAGATTGTAAGTTTTGAACTTGTTAATGTTTCAATTCTTCCATTTATTAAGGCGTATGCAGTTGGAAGGAGTAATACTCCAGTAATTAGAATTGCTGTTGTTACAAAGAATATAACATTTTTAAGTTTTGTAAAATCTATTTTGTTAGTTTTTAAAATTTTGTAAATTGTATAAATACCAATTGTGATAATTCCTGGTACGCTGAAGTAGTAACTTGTTAGAATTAATAGGATTGTATATATAATAAGCGGTATCTTTTTGCCTTTTTCAAAGTATAGGTCAACACTTTTTAGGGCACCAATCATAAATGGCATATATATGACAAACATTAGATGTCTATGAAAGTGATATGCAAATGGTGCATTTAAGGCAAAGATAAGTGATGAAATATACGCTATTTTAGTGTTGTATTTATTTTTAATCCATATATAGAACATTATTATACTTGTAAAATACATGATGATAGAAATTGCGGGCATATAGATATACATTGGTATAAAAGGTAGTAAGTACGATAGCAAAATAATTGGACTTAATAATCCATAGTATGAGTAGTTGAAGATGTTTTGCCCCATTCCTAGATTAAAAGCAAATGATGGAATTATTTTACCATTACTATAAAATAGGTTTCTAAAGTATTCTGGTAGTACGATGTGCTGATTAGCCCAGTCAACATTAGAACCGAATATGTATCCTTTACAAAGTAGATATATTATTAAAGTTATCATTGGAACAAATAGTGTTCCGATTAGTAAATAATCTTTTTTTTCTAATTTTTTCATTTAAATTACCTCTTTTTGTCAATGAAGATTATAGCAAAAAAGTGCACATTTATCAATGTTTGTGGTATTATGGTGCTAAGGAGACTGTGAAGAAGATGTTAAAAAAGTACGAAAATTTATTAAATTTGGATGCTACTATGGCAAAAGAACTATTTGATGGGGTTAATTATCCTTGGGAGGTACTACCTCTTATTAAAGATTTTATTTTGAAAATGGGACCAACTTTATCTGATGAATATATATTATATAAGGATAGTGTATGGGTTCATAAAAGTGTAAAGATAAGTGAGAAAGCAGATATAAATGCACCAGCAATTATTGATGAAGGGACTGAAGTAAGACCTGGAGCATTTATTAGAGGAAGTGCGATTATTGGCAAGAATTGTGTAATTGGTAATAGTACTGAGATAAAGAATGCAATTATTTTTGATAATTGTCAGTGCCCCCATTATAATTATGTTGGTGATGCAATCTTAGGGGATCATGCTCATACTGGTGCTGGAGTTATTTTATCTAATGTTAAGAGCGATAAGAGTAATGTAGTTGTTAAGGATGATGGTGGAATTGCTACTGGGCTTAGAAAAATGAGCGCAATACTTGGAGATTATAGTGATATTGGGTGTAATAGTGTACTATGTCCAGGAACGATAATTGGTGCTCATACTAATGTGTATCCACTTACGATGGTAAGAGGTGTTATTGGAGATTGGAAGATAGTTAAATCAATGGATAATATTATAGATAAGGAGCAAAGATAATGGGTAGATTATTTGGAACTGATGGTGCTAGAGGAATTGCTGGAGGCGAACTTACTGCGGATTTAGCAATGAAGATAGGTGCTAGTGCTGCTTATGTTTTGGGTGAGAGTAAAAAGATTAAGGTTATTGTAGGGATGGATACTAGATATTCTGGAGATATGCTTGCATGCGCTGTTAATGCTGGGCTTCTTAGTATGGGTGCTGATGTTATTTTTGTTGGGGTAGTGCCAACTCCTGCAGTTTCTTTTTTAGTAACGCATTTAAAAGCTGATATGGGTGTAATGATTTCAGCAAGTCATAATCCTGCTAAGTATAATGGAATTAAGTTATTTAATAATAAGGGATATAAGCTTGCTGATGAGATTGAGGAAAAAATAGAGCATTACATTCTAGATGAAAAGTTACCAGAATGTACTAATATTGGTAGATATGAGAGAGATGAAAATTTAAAAAATAAATATATTAATTTTTTGTATACTTTAGCAAATGATTATAATGGTCTTAAAGTTGTAGTGGATTGTGCTAATGGTTCTGCTTCTGCTACTGCACCTACTTTATTTGAAAAGTTAAATGTTAATGCAAAAATTATTTTTGATAGTCCTGATGGAGTAAATATTAATGATAATTGTGGTTCTACTCATTTAGATGCTTTAATTAGTAAAGTTAAGGAAACAGGTGCTGATTTAGGGATTGCTTATGATGGAGATGCGGATAGATGTTTACTTGTTACTAATGACGGAGATGTTATAGATGGAGATTATGTACTTGCAATTTGTGGTAAATATTTAAAGGAAAAGGGCAGACTTAATAATAATGCGATAGTTGGAACCATAATGTCAAATTTAGGATTAAGAAAATTTTGTGAAAGTGAAAATATTAATTTTGTTGCGACTAAAGTTGGTGATAGGTATGTTTTAGAAGAGATGCTTGCTAAGGATTACGTTATTGGTGGCGAGCAGTCGGGACATGTGATTTTTAAAGAATATGCAAATACTGGTGATGGTGAGCTTACTTCTCTTATGGTTTTAAATATATTAAGTGAAAGAAAATGTAAGTTAAGTGAACTAGCTAGTATTATGGATAAATATCCACAGGTTCTTGTAAATGTTAATGTTACTAAGGAAGGTAAAACTTCATTTGGTGAGGATGCTGAAATTAATGTTTTGATTAAAAAGTATGAAGAAGAACTTAATGGTGATGGTCGTATATTAATCAGGGCTAGTGGCACGGAAAATTTAATTAGAGTTATGATTGAAGGTAAAAATACCGAGGAAATTAGTAGAATGGCAAATGATATTGTTGATTTAATTAATAAAATGTTTGGTATATAGGTTAAAGGAACACTCATTATGAGTGCTTTTTTTATATAATAAAATAGGTGAGGTTATGGATAGTCAAATTATTAAAATTGTTGGACTAGTTGTATCACTTATAGCAATAGTTACACCTTTATTAAAGCTTAATACGTCAATTACTAAGCTTAATATGAATACTAAGTTACTTACAGATAAGGTTGATGAACTAACTAAGATGTCTTCTAGTCTTGATAAAAGGGTTACTGTATTAGAGGGGAGAAAAAAGGATGGAACTGACTGCGTTTAGTGTTATTTCTTTAGTTACACTTATTGTTGGTTTTATTAGTAAGAAGTTAAAAATTGTAGATAAGAAGTATATTCCTTTGCAGAATGTTGTTATTGGAATTATTTCGGGATTTATTGTTTATTTTGCAGAGATTGAGACTAGTATTTTTCGCTCGATTGTTCTTTGCTTGATTGGATCTTTATCTGCAGGTGGTGCTTATGATGCTTTGAAGATAGGAGATGATAAAAATAAAGACGAATAAAGGGTTTGTAAGTTATTTAAAGACTTTACTTAACAGGAATACTGTTTATATGTGGGGTGAGTTTGGCAGACTTGTAACAAATAATACAATTGATGGTAAGAAAAAGCAGTATCCTAGTCATTATGACGATACAAAAGTTAAATATTTAAAAAGTTTAGTAGGAAAAAATTATTATGCTTATGATTGTGCAGGATTGATTAAGTCTTATTTTATGAGTGATTATGGAAATAAGAAGGTAAGTTACATTGCTGGTTATGATAAGGATGCGTATGGGATAACAGTTGGTACTGCAAGTGAGAAAGGTGACATTTCTACACTTCCAGAGGAAGAAGGAGTACTTTTATATATGAAAGGTCATTGTGGAGTATATATTGGTGATAGTAAGGTGATTGAGTGTACATCTAATCAGAAGATTTCAGGGATAAAGTATGGAAAGGTGTGTATTTCTAATTTAAGTGCTAGACCTTGGAAGATTTGGACTAAAAGTAAATGGTTATCTTATGTGAAGAGTGAACCAGAAATTGTTAAAGAAGATGAAATTAAGGAGGAAGTGCCAAAAGAGGAACCAAAGATAGAAGAA
>OJAW01000406.1_pt1 | contig 31510 bp, 38 predicted proteins | sample 1589151 | NCBI WGS metagenome assembly OJAW01 (sample SAMN03283290) | human gut metagenome | biome: human-associated habitat; material: feces | host: Homo sapiens | place: Peru | collected 2012
ACTCTCATCTTCTGGAATAAGTAAAATTGGTACAATATCACTAACATTGTACCCTCAAAGAAACTTCATAAAAGTTACCTTTATAAGAAAATCTGGTTGGTCTGAGTGGAATAATATGCTTCAAGATAAAGATGCTATTATCAAAAAACTCGGTGAAAAATCTAAATTTGAAAGCAATGGAAAGGGAAACACTGAACTTTCTCAAATTAACAGATGCTTAGGTGTTAATTTTGAAAATAATGCTGATGCATCAGAAAAGAAAAAAATACTTCAAATGAATCTTTAACTAAAATAGTTTCTACTATTACTCCAGAAAGTACCATAAAAATAACTGGAATTCTACATAAAAATGACAAAGTAAAACTAAATAACATGGAACTTATTCCAACAAACATAACTGTAACTAGTAAATGTTTAGAAGAATTACCTCTAAACTACAAAGATAGCAAGTCCGCAGCCATCGATACTAGATTAAATTACAGATTCTTAGACTTAAGAAGTGAAAAAAACATTCTTATGTTTAAAGTTCAAACTTGTATGATTAATGCTATGAGAGAGTTTGTTATCAAAAATAATTTTACAGAAATCCACACACCTAAAATTATTAGTGCTGCAAGCGAATCTGGATCTGAAGTTTTTGAAGTAAACTATTTTGGAAGGAAAGCCTATCTTGCTCAAAGCCCTCAATTTTATAAACAAATGGCCATGTGTGCCGGCTTTGAAAAAGTCTTTGAAATAGCCTCTGCTTTTAGAGCCGAAAATTCTAACTCATATCGACATACTACCGATTTTACTTCATTCGATATTGAAATAAGTTATCTTAATAATCTAGAAGAGTTAATGGATTTTGAAGAAAATCTCTTTATTGCCGGTCTAACAGCCGTAAAAGAAAAGTATGAAAAAGAAATAAAAGAACTATTCAATGTTGAAGTCATAGTTCCAACTAAACCTTTTCCAAGAATTAAACTAGAAGAACTATATAAAATCTTAGAAAAAGAATATGGCTATAACATGAACTATGAAGATGTCGGTGATATGAATGCTGAATCTGAAAAACTAGCCTCAAAATACGTAAAAGAAAAATACGGACATGAATTTGTCTTTATTACTGATTTCAGTGCTAAAAAAAGAGCCTTCTATCATCAAAGAAAAAATGGTATTCCACAAGGAGCCGATCTTATTTGGAAAGGTTGTGAAACAACTACTCTAGCCATAAGAGAAAACAATTATGAAACATTATGTAAGCAAGCAAAAGAAAAAGGGTTAGACAAAGACGTAAACTTCTACTTAGAATTCTTTAAATATGGTTGTCCTCCTCATGGTGGTTTTGCTATTGGAGTAGATAGAATAACCATGTTATTATTAGAAACTGGTTCTTTAAAAGAAACTATGTTTATATTTAGAGGTCCTAATAGATTAGAACCATAAATCTATTGAAAAAAACTCGTATAAATGTTATTATGAATATGTCAAGGAAACTTGAATAAAATATTAAAGGGAATACTTAATGTGTGTAAGGATTAAGTACTCACCAATTTTGTGTATTGCACCTAGTCACATACAGTGATTAAGTGCTTTTTGTTTTCTTTATAGTATTCTTCAATTCCTTTTTTTACAGCCAATTTTACTACGAAATAAAAACATACTAGAATTAAAACAAATCTTTCTATTCCAATACCTAACCATAAAAAATTGTGCACAGTGTACCCTCCAATTTCAACTACAAATTACTATTTATCATTATTATCTATCAAATTTTTCATTTCTTTAAGTTTAGTTTCCAATAATTTTTTATCAATTAATTTTAACTTATATTCGGAAATCATTGTTTGAGACATATTTTTACTAATTGAATATTCAACAACATCTTCATCTTTAGAGCTGCAAAGTATAACACCAACACTTGGATTCTCTTGTTCTTTTTTCACATCTCTATCTAGTGCTTCTAAATATAAATTCATTTTTCCTAAATATTCTGCTTTAAATTCTCCTAATTTTAATTCAAATGCTACCAAACAAGATAATTCTCTGTTATAGAATAATAAGTCAATAAAGAAGTCATGATTTCCAACTTGAACTCTGTATTCATCTCCTATAAAAGTAAAATCTCTACCAACTTCTAATATAAAATCTTTTAAGTTCTTTATAATTGTGTTTTTTAAATCTTTTTCACTATTCATCTGCCCCTATATTAATAACTTTATATCCTAAATTAGAAATAGTATCTTTTATCACACTATCACTAATACCAACTCTTGAATATATAGTTGCTGTTTTATCTTTTAAGCTAATCTTAACTTTATCAACATCTTCTAATCCCAATAAAGCTTTCCCAACTTTAGATTTACAATGCTCACACATCATCCCTTCAATAGTAACTATTTTTTTTATTTTTTTATTAAACATATTTTATTTCTCCTTCCATCTTTTTAATCTTAATGCATTTATTATTACAGTGAAACTAGATAACGTCATTGCAAGTCCAGCTATCATTGGATTCATTGTAATATTAACAAACTCTAAAAGTCCACAGGCAATTGGAATCATACAAACATTATAAAAAAATGCCCAAAACAAATTTCCTTTTATATTAATTAATGTTTTTTTACTTATATCAAATAAATTATATATTGAATTCAAATCATTTCTCATTAATATAACATCAGCAGAATCAGCAGCTATATCAATAGCAGATTTCAAGCTTACACCTATATCTGCAAGTGATAAACTTGGAGCATCATTTATTCCATCTCCAACCATCATAACTTTTAAATTTTTATTCTTAAGTTCTTTAATCTTATTTGATTTATCTTTAGGAGACACATTTGCTATTACTTCTTTAATGCCAATACTTTTAGCAATTATACTAGCAGTAACTTCATTATCTCCAGTCAGCATAATTACTCTTTTATTTATTTGTTTTAATTTATTTATAACATCACGAGCATTATCTCTAATAATATCTTTAACTCCAATAATTGCAATAACTTTTTTGTCTTCAATAACATAAACAATACTGTTACCATCTAAAGACAATTCTTTCTCTTCTTTAGACATATTATTTTCTATGTTATATTTTTCAAATAATTTATTATTTCCTATTAAATATTTTTTATCATTAACAATACCACTTAATCCAATCCCAGCAACATTCTTAAATTCTTTAACATCTATTTTCTTTAAATTATTTTTTTCAGCATAACTATTAAAAGCACTAGCAATTGGATGCGTAGATTTACTTTCTAGTGATGAAACAATTTCTATTAAATCTTTATCTAAATAATCAGATTTATTTATTATTTTTGATATTCTTAAGTTTCCATAAGTAAGTGTTCCAGTTTTATCAAAAATGATTACATCAATTTTATTTGCATTTTCAAGTATCTCTGACTTCTTAACTAATATCCCATTCTTAGCGCATAATCCTTCACTCACTACTATTGCAAGTGGTGTTGCAAGACCTAATGCACAAGGACAAGCACAAACAAGTACAGTTACAAAATAAACAATCGACTCACTAAAACTAAATCCTAATATTAAATGAACAATTAAAGTTAAAATAGCTAAAATTATAACAACTGGAACAAATATTCCACTTACTCTATCTGCTATTCTTGCTATTGGAGCTTTTGTATTTGTAGCCTCAACCACTAATCTTACTATTTCTGATATAGTTGAATCTCCTCCTATATTTTCTGCTTTATACAAAATTTCACCATCTAAATTTATAGCGCCAGCAACTACTTTATCATTTATACTTTTTTTAACTGGTGTTGATTCCCCACTTATAAACGATTCATCAACATGTCCATTTCCTTCAACTATAACTCCATCAACAGCAAATCTATTTCCTGGTTTAACTATCAAAATATCTCCTTTTTTAACTTCATCAATAGATACTTCTACTTCTTTATTATTTTTAAATAAAATTGCAGACTTTGGAGTAATAGTAACCAAACCTTTTATAGCATCTTTAGTTTTTTCTTTACTAATGCCATCTATATATCTTCCAAACTTTATCAAATATAAAATAATACATACACTTTCAAAATATAAATTTTTTACATACTCATTATTACCATTTAATATCATAATCATATTAAATGTACTAAATATAAAACTAGAAATAACACCTAATGTAACTAATGTATCCATATTAGGAGATTTATATTTAATATTTTTTATTCCATTAATAATAATATCCTTACCAAAATATATAAAATACAAACTAAATATAAACAAACATACTGAATAATTTATTGGATGATTTATCATATGCAAAAATGGAATTGCAGGTAAATGTATCATATGTGACATAGATATATATAAAACCAATAATGCAAACAATCCATTAATTATGAAATATGTACTTTTATTATCATTATCATTTTCTTGTTCATCATAAATACCTAAAGATTTAAAACCTGCTTCACTTACAAATCTATTTAAGTCATCTATTGTAATATTCTCTTCATAACTTATACTAGCAGAAGACATTACTAAATTTACTAAAGCATCATCTATACCTTTTTGTTTTAATAAATATTTTTCTAAACTTGATGAACAAGCACTACATGTCATACCTTCAATTTTTAAAATTATTTTTTTCATCATTTCACCTCAAAATACTTTTCATCATCTATTACTTTGATATTATTAATATTTAGTAATTCCTTTTTTATTGTATTTCTACAATTATCACAAATAATACCATCAATTTTAATAGATAAATAAAGAGATAATTTCTGACTAGATTCTCTATTTATTATTACATTACTAGTTATTCCAACTTGAGGAAAATTATTTTTAAAACTAGAGGTAAAATAATCTAGTGGAATATAATTATATGCGTTATCCTTATTGATTCTATTAGCTAAATATGTTTTACCTGATTTAGCAACACCACATATTAATATATTTTTCATAAACCCTCCTGTTTAGACATATCTTGTTTAATCATTTCTTCCATTTGATATACTATTGAATCAGTAGCATTTTGACCTATAATATCATAATTATTTTTACGTTCAGAGTCCATTTCACTATCCATTTGTTTATCAACAAAACTTTCTATAATACTTGCATCGTATTTATCTTTAGGTCTAGAATTCTTTTTAGAATTATATATACTTTCTAATGTTTGCATTCTATAAAATGTTCCATTATGTTCTCTAACTTGATCAGAAAACATCATTGAAGCATATCTTTCTGTAAAATGACGTTCATTAACACATAAATCTTGAGTTGTATCTTGATTAGGATAATAATATTCTCTTAATACAATTTCTCCATTAGGCAATCTATTAAACAAAAATAATCCAATACTCATTGGTGTATCTTTATATGTAATCTTATATTCATGACCAAAAGTTTCTTTATGATCCATATTACTCACAAATTTAAACTCATCATTATTTCTAACTAAATCATATAAAGCCATTAACTGTTCTTCATTTATAAACAAATCTAAATCACCATGATATCTTTCTAAAGGATGATTAGTTGCCAAATATCCCATTAAACCTCCGGTATAAAAACAATCAAAGTTAATTCCAATCAACTTATTAAATTCATCAAACACTTTAGTAACTAACTTATGATTTTCAGTTAAAGGCATACTTGGATGTTCTAAATTCATGCTTTTTATCCATTCTAACCTATTTATTAAATCATCTGCAGAATGATATTTTTGAGGATTTAAAGCTATTATCATATCTGAATTAGAAAGAATTTGTTCTACAGTTAATACTTTTCTATTAAATAAATCATTCAAGGAAATCATTATACTATCAATAATATCATCCACTTCAAGTAAACATAATTTTTCTATATATTTTTCTATTAAACTTTTATCAATAACATTAGATAATTCTACAAATTTATACACAATTTTTTTAACTAATTCTTTTTTATCACCCATTGTTACACCTCTAATCCTATAAATATTATCTAATATTATATTAACATAGAATATATTCATCTTCCATAAATTATCAACAATAAAAAAGATTAGTCTAATAACTAATCATTTATTTACACATAGTTTCATTAAAAGTACTTTTATAATCACTAAAATAAATATCTTTATTTTTATTAGTTGTATTACAAGTTGTAACAGTTAAATCTAAGCTTTTAGATTTATAAATAGTAGTTCCACCATCACGTAATGTTACAATTTAATCCATATTTTCTGTAATATGCTTAATACTATCATCTAATGTTTGATATGTAGTTGATATATATTCTTTTAAACTAACTTCCTTTTCATCAATAATATAAATTTCTTTTATAGAACCATCAAAATAAATTATTCTATCATCCATCTTACAATATTCATAATATTTACTAGAATCATAATGATCAAATTTTTCAATTTTAATTTTATTATTTGCCATTTTTGATTCAATAAGTTTTTCAATCTTTGTTGCTTCAACTTGAGCAGGATAACTTTCAAATATAACACCATCATAATATATTTTTACGTAGTCGTCTATTTCATAAATAGTGTCATTATCTTTTAAGTCAATTATAAATCTATCAGAACTTTTTCTCTCATCTTCAAGTAAATCTGGTTCAACTATAATGCTATTAGAAGAGACTTCAATTACTTTTGCTATAAATGAATGTTCTTCTTTTTTATTACAGCCTGTTAACACAAGCAAACAGCATAATATTATTAAAACTATTCTTTTCATATTCTCCTCTATTCTATTATATCATCAAAAAAATCTTCATCAATGTCAATTAATGCGTATCTTTTTTCTCTAATACTAATTTCAAAATTTGGTTTATATGTTATTTCAGCAATAACATCCCTATCATCATATAAATATATATCATATATTGGCATTGGCATAGTCACAGGTCCAGTCCAAACATTAGATTTTTTTATAATTGATACAAATTCATCTATTTTATCTTTATCCGTAATCGTTTTAATTTTACTACTTTCCGACTCTTGATAGCACTTAACAACTATTTTTTTGGTTTTAGAAATTGTATCGAGAATCAAATCTGGTAATTTTAATTTTCCAATTTTTAGTAAAGAAAATGTTCCAAAGTTATTATTGCAATTCATGATAGCCACCAAATCTTTTTCTTCACCTAATACACAAGTTATTTTATTACTTTCATCATCTTCTGGAGTTAATATAATTTGATTGTTACTATTTATTAAAAAAGTTCCTTTCTTTTCAAAAACCAATTCATTATTTTTTGTATTTTTATAATAAGCATACTTATTTTTACCAACCCCATTAAAGTTTATAAAAGAATTATTATCATAAGTATATGTTCCATCACTATTAATAAATGTTAAATCCCATGCTGTATCTGTATTTTTTAATAAATCAATTGTTTCCTTACATCCACTATTCTCATCACAATTATCATAGTATCCAATTTCAATTTGAACAGGTGCACAATTAAATTTAGTATTTTTAAAATGTGAACTAATCTCAACCTTACCATTTTTACTACAATAATAAGTATTAACAAAAAGTCCTTTATCAACATTATCTACTCTATAACTCAATAAAGGAGAACGATTAAATAACATAGCTTGTAAAGTATCAAGTAAAATAATTGTAAATAAAATTAAAGTGATTTTTAAATATTTTTTCATAAACATATACCTCTATAAAATTAAAACGTCATAAAAATATATAACTTATCACACAAATAAAAAAGTTTATTAAAAAATAAACTTTTTTAATTACATTTATTCATTAAAGACATCTGTCTTATAACTCTATCATAGAAATTTTGAATCTCTTGATATACAAATTCAGCCCTCTCTAATATAAAAGAATATTGTTCAGTTAATGTATCGTTCTCTTTATCTGCAAGTGATTTAGCTAATCCTTTTTTACATAAATCATCAACCCAGTTTAACAAGAAAACCAATTCTTCATAATTGTTTTCCCCAATATAATAAGTTAATCTACTTGGATCAGACATAACTTTTGCTTCAATAACATGTTTTCTATATTTAGTAACTAAAGGATTTAATAAAGATTTATCAATATCAGATGTATTAATTTTATGACGAATTTCTTTATCAACGTATTTACTATCTTCTAAAATAAAAATTCCTTGATTTTCTAAATATTCAGTTGCCTCAATAGCAAATATATCATTAATAGTCTCATTAAATCTTTCATATTTTCTATATTCTTCATTAAAAGAATTTGCATCTACATTAACATGTTTATCAAAACCACATTGCCCATCTTTTTCATCTATAACATGACCACATTCATGTAAAAAACAATATGATAAAAGTCCTAGAGTATTCTCACCTATTCCAAAGTATAACAAAACACATGGTTTTCCATTTTCATCTTTTGAATTAACAACACATACAGTTTTATCCATTATTTCACCATAAGTTATAGTTTCAATATCTTCTATGTTTTTATTTTTACTTACAAAATCAATGTAATCTTTTCTACACATATGGTAAGTTCTAAGCGCAGAATTATTAACAGCATAGTATTTTTTAACAAGTGCATCAACAAACTCACCATCAAATAATCTTCCACTAGCAATTTCATTTTTAACAAATTCAATATGCTTAAAAATTTCCTTTTCACTAAAATTACTATAATCAATTTCTGGAACATCAAACCCTATTTTCTTTAAAAAACTATTTTGAAGTTCTACTAAAGTCATTAAAGGAATAGAAGAATTCACATTCATTTGATATAAATCATTCATTAATTCACTATTAAATATATAGATACCATAAGATTTAAATAATTCTTCATCACATAAAAACAAATCAGTCTGTTCTTCAAGAGTCTTACTTGATATTTTATTTCTTATATATTCAGGAAAATTTTTAGAAGATTTAACAAATAAAATTCTTATCGCAGCTTTTTTAGTATCTTTGCAAAGCTTAATTTCACTCTCTAATTTACTTTCATAAGAACTAAAAATTTTTTTATATTTACTATATTTTTCACTAAACTTTAAATATATTTGTAAAATCTTATCTACTTCTATTAAAACTTTAGAATAATCTTGACTCAACATAATTTCTTTATAATTATTTCTATTAATATCATTTCTATTTAATAAGAAGTTTATCATAATAATTTTACTGTTTAATAAATTATTTTTACTTAAAAATTCATCATCATCAAAATGCACAAGTAATAAATATAGTTTATCTATATCGCCATTTTCAAATAGAAGGTTAATATTATTTTCAAGAATATTAATTATATTTCTATCAAGCTGATTATCTCTACTTAAATTTATCGCATCAAAAAATTCACTTAAACATTCTAACTTTTTAAATGATTTTAATTCATCTATGTAATTTAATTCACCTTCAACATCAGTATAAAAACAAATTCTAGCACTATTTATCTTTTCGGCTATTATATCTCTATATTCTTCTCCTAAAACAGCAGAATAAGCATCAATAATATAAGGCAAGCACTCTTTAAAATTAAATATCATACAACCCCCTAGAAATTGTATGATATTATAACATTACTTATTATATAAATCAATTAAATGCTTTTATTTTCTGAGTCATCAGTTTTACTTTGACTATAATAACCAGTTGGTAAATTACCAGTAAGTCTATTAATCTCAAAATCTATAAAATAATTTTCAGGATTATTTTCATCAATAATTAAATCAACAGTTCCATCTTCATCTTTAGTTTTTCTGTCAAATCTTGGATCACCATATAATGTTACAGTTTTACCTGAAGATAAAGTATATTCTACAACTGGTCTTTTAATATTTTCTTTATTTATAGTTATTCCAGTATCTTCAAGATGATAATTTAAATTCTTTACAAGTTTACCTTTTTGGTTTAATTCATTAATTATTTTTAATCTTTTATCTACCTTTTTAATATTAATAGAAGAAAATATCATAAATACTATTGGAACTATCATAAAAAGATAAATCAATTTACTTCTTGATTTAGAATACTCAGTCATACATTTAGATGGATCACTTGATGAATAATATATAGTTATATTTTTTTCACCGGATTTAACACTAGATAAAGTGTTTGAAGGACATGAATATTCTCTTCCACTAACTAAATAATGATATATTGGTGAATACTTTGTATTCTGTTCATCATGAGATGTCTCTACAGTCATTCCAATAGAAGTAGTTCTTGAGTCTAATTGTTTTATAGTTTTATTTCTTGCCATTACAATAATCAAAAATATTCCTAAAAGTAAAATACCCACAAACATAAATAAATAATAAAATCCTAAACCTCTTTTAACATTCTTAGTATTTATATCATACATATTATTCACGCTCAATTCTAAAATAATTTTAACATATTTTAATTAATATATCATTCATCAATTTTGCGACTTTTTTAGAACTTTCTATTAAAAATTCTTCATAACTTACTACATTATTATTACCTGGTATATCAGATATACTTCTAATTACTAAAAATGGTACTTTACATAAATGACATACTTGAGCTACACTAGCTCCTTCCATTTCGACAGCTAAAGCATTAAATTTAAAATTTATTTTATTACTCATAGATTCTAGCGTACAGAATATATCACCAGAAGCAATATTTCCAACTTTAATATTTTTAACTTCTGAACTTTTTGCTAAATTCACTAAATATGAATCTGACTCAATATATACTCCAACATTAGGTATATATCCTTTTTCGTGATCAAATGCTGTAATATCAAAATCATGTTGTACTAATTTTTCACCTATTACTATATCTAAAACATTAAGTTCTTTACTAATTCCACCAGCTACACCAATATTAAACACATAATCAACATTCATTTTATCTATAAGTACCTGTGTAGTTCTAGCTGCATTTACTTTACCAACACCACATTCAACTAAAACACAAGTTACATTATTTATATTTCCTTCATAAAATTTTAAATCATAAATTTCATATTCACGTGTTATATCTAAATACTCCTTTAATGCATCCATTTCTTCTTTCATAGCAAATATTATTCCAACTTTTTTCATAAACAACCTCTTAAACTTTATTAATTATAGCACAAAAAAGGTATGCAAACTACATATGCATACCACTACCATTTCTTACTTCTTCATAAACTTCTAATAAAGAATCAGCTTTAGGAACAACACCTAACCTAACATCTTCATTAATTCTATTTATCAAATTATTAATTTCTTCGTCATTAAGTCCTCTAGAACGTAAAGAACTAATATATTTATCTAAAGCACTTTCACTCAGATTTATATAATTAGTTTTTTGTCTACAAGAATATCTCATTCTAGGAAGCACAATATTTATACTTTTATCATGTTGTTTTTGATTTTTAATTTTTTCATCTTGTTCATTTATTTCTAAATCAGATATTCCATTATAAAAATCATTAATGTCTTTTTCACTTTTTTCTACTAAAGTAGGTATTTTAACATATCCTCCACTTAATGGATAACTCATTTTACTTCTATTAGTAGGGTCATATATAAAATGCTTATTTTCACTATGAACAATTAAAAATGCATGATTTTCACTTCCAACATTACTCCATACCATTTCACAATCATATCCGAGTATCTGTAACATATTACTAGCTAAAGCAGACTTTTGAATACATTGTCCACCTCTACCTCTATATTTCTTTATAGAATGTATATCTCTTCCATTATTATGTTCTTCCATATACACTTGTACAACTTCTTTTGTACCACCAACAAAATACTTATCTAAAATATTTTGTATTAAAGAAACATCACTAGCAAAACTATTAGAAGAATTTTTACTTCTTTCAAAAACAAGTAATCTATAAATACTATCATCATCTAATGTAAACCCAACACCTTGCATAGAATATGGCTTAATAATAGCATTCTTACCAATAAATCCTTTACAAACTATCATTGGCTTTACTGCTTGTTTTACATCTTGTTGTAAAGTAATATTTTTGGCATTTCTTTCTAATTCTTCAATTCTTTTTATATAATCCATACTAATCACATTATAATTATAACATCATTTAACTAAATATTTTAGTACTTCTTCTATATTTTCTTCACTACTTGCTGTATAAGAATAATATATATCATTATTATTCCATTCAGCATAACTAACCCCTTCTAAATCATATAATTCAATTTTAATATCATTTATTGTAATAGATTTAGTTAATGTACCCCCAAACATACCACTATCTTTACTATTTCTTCCAATACTAAATACTGAACCATCAATATATAATATTCTACCTATTTTATCATTATCTTCTTCATATCCTTCACTAGTAGTCGAATATGCATATTTGCTCTTTTCATCAATGACTAAATAACTATCAACTTTCTTTTCTAAAACAGGTACACTTAAACCAATAGTCTTTTCAATTTCACTTACTGACTTAACTTCATTAACTGGATTTGTAATTCTAACAAAATCTTTTTCTTGAAATAATTCTGCATTTTTATCTTCATTTCTTGTTAACATGATTACTCCAAATACAAAAGCACATGTACAAGCACATCCAGCAAATAAATATTTCATATTATTTTCAAAGAATTCTTTTTTTTCTTTCTTTTTAGCTAAATTCAATTTTTCTTCGGTATCAATATCAATAGCTCTATCAAGTAATTTATCATCAAGTTCATTCATTTCATCCAATAACTTATATTTTTTCAAGATTATACCCCTCACTTTCTAAATATTTTTTTAACTTTTTTCTTATTCTAAATAATTTTACATCAATGTAATTTTCACTCAAATTAAATCTTTTTGATAATGTTTTAGTTTCTTCAAATAAAAAGTATTTTCTAATAAATAATGTTTGACTAACAACATCTAAATCACTTATAAAATTATTTATATATTCCATCAATAATTTAGAATTAAATTCATCATCAACATTCTTATTATCACTTATCTCATAATCTAAATCATTTAAAGATATATTTTGTTTTTTATTTCTCTTACCTCGATGGTTAAATCTATATCTATCTATAGACAATTGTCTTATTATTTTACATAAAAATGGTTTTAAATAATCAGGTTTATACGGTGGAATTGTAGACCATACTTTTAAATAAGTATCATTCACACACTCTTCAGTATCAGAATTATTATTTAGTATTCCATATGCAATTTTTTTAATAAGTAAATCATATTTTTTAGTTAATTCTTTTAATCCATTTTCATCATGTTCAAATAACAATTCTATGATTTTTTCATCTTCCACTATATCACTTCCTTTGAGCACTCATTTACTTAAACGATAATTTATTTATTAAAATTACAACAAATATTATAACAATTAAAAAGAAGTATTTCTACTTCTTAGTTTTATCATTTATTTCTGTAGTATTTTTCCAAATCATAATTAATACTAAACACCATTCATAAATAATTCTTAGTACTATATTACCTAATACTAAAGTGAGTAAAAATGATATAAAACTCACACCTATCATATTAAATGAATAAAGAGTTATAAAAATAGCTAAGATTATATATGAAACTTTTAAAATAGGTTCAATTAACATTTCTTTGAAATTTAAAAATCTTTTTAACCAATTTAAAAATTTATTATCCATTTTCTTAGTATTTTTAACGAACAAGTAATATGCTAGAAAACCTCCTACTAAAGCAAGTATAAAAGCAATTATTGTCCAAACTGCACTCCCAGTAAAAGTTGGTCCCATAGTGTTTGAATCAAAATAATTTCCGTACATATATATTAACTCCTTTCATAAATATATATTATCACACAAACTAATTATTTACTATTTTTTTTTATAAAATTTGTACATTTTATAAAACAAGATATTTGATTATCATTTAGTTCTTTAGTTAAAACCATATTTTCTAATTCTTCTAATTTAAACCACTTTACCACAGATAATTCTTCTTCTTGAATTGTTATATCATTTAGATCAATATCAGCTGTAACATAATACATTTTATAACAATCAATACCGTCACATCCTTCATTAAATAAAATGAAATTTTTATCACTAAAATCCAAACCTAATTCTTCTTTAATTTCTGTTATTATTCCTTCTAATGGAGTTTCTCCAGATTTTGGATGACCACCTGTTACACCCCAATCTCCACCTTTATTTATGGCTCTTTTTTGCATCAAAAATTCACCATTAGAATTTCTAATTACTGCCATAACTACCATAGGATAATATCCTTCTGGTATATTTTCTCCTTTATGATAAGTTAGACCTGTTAAATTACTATTCTTATCATATAAATCTCTTAATTCTCCCATAACTATAATTTTCCTTCCATAAAATCATAAAAAGCCATTCTTTTATAACTAAATCCTTTAGTTAATTCTTCTTCCATTAGCATATTAATTATAAGTCCATTATCACTAGTAGCAGAAAACACTGTATAGTTTTTACCATCAATATCATCATACTTTTTAATAAAACTAGTATTCTCATCATATAAAGGTGACATTCCATCTTCAACTTCCATACATTCATCCAAAATATCTGGACTAAAAGTTCTACTACATTTACCACAAAAACAAGTCAAACTATCATAGTTTCCTCTAACATAAGTATCAATTGAACTACAATAAGGACAAATAATAGGTTTAATCTTTTTAGACATATATCCTCCATAAATCAATTATATCATATTAATAAGCTTTCATAATTAAACTCTTTTCAAGTTCATCCATCCTATCAAATAAATTATTTAAAAAAGTTATTAAATATATATGAGGTCTTTTAATCACATTTTTAAAACTAAAATCAAAACCTTTACTTCTAAGAGATAACTTTATCATATTAGCTTCATCAATTAATATTGGTATAAAACATAATGAAATAGATATTATTAAAGTCAAATTATCTATATTAATATTAAATATTTTAAGTGGATAAAATAAATATTTAAAAGCAATCCTTATATTATTAGAATCAAAATAATTACCCATAATATATGTATAATCTATAGCTAAGAATAATCTTATACCTACTTTTATAGATTCAATTTTATCACTAAATAATAAATTACATAAAACAATAAATAATACGAATAAAAAATTATTTTTTAAAACTTTAAAATGATTTTTTAATTTAACACCAACTATAAAAGAAACTACTATATTAAATATAAATATCAATATTAAAAAATATATATTATCAATCAAAAATAAGAAAAAACTATATATAAAGAAAAATATCAAAACTAAAAAATATATCATTTTTCTATTCTCCCTAAAATAAACTCTTCATTAACATCTTTTATATTTTTAATATTTAATTTGTTAGCTATTTTAAACATAAACGGAATATCTAAATTATGTTCTTTTAGAATATTAGTATCATTTAAAATATCATTTATATTATATTTAAAAGCATTTTTATTATCTATTATAATTACTTCATCAGCATTAACTAATTCATCCATATTATTAGTTATACATATAATACCAATATCTTTCTTAAGTTTTTTAATTAAACTATACATGTCATTTTTACCATTTATATCTAACATAGATGTAGATTCATCAAATATTAAATAATCAGGATTTAATGATAATTGAGAAGCTATCGCAACTCTTTGTTTTTGTCCACCTGATAAATTATATGGATTAAAATTTATATAATCTAACATATTAACTTTTTCCAAACTATTTTTTATTATTTTATCTCTTTTGTCTTTTAAAACATTCATATTTTCCAATATAAAATTTATATCATCATATACTTTAGTAAATAAAATTTGATTACTTGGATTTTGAAATACCATTCCAATTTTTTCACGAACTAATTTATTATTAGTTTTTTTATTAATATCAATATTATCTATACTTACTCTTCCACTAGAAGGAAACAAAAGACCACTCATAATATTAGCAAGTGTGCTTTTACCACTTCCATTATTACCTACTATATATGTAACTTTAGACTTAAATATTTCTAAATTTATATTTTCTAAAATAACTTTATCATATTTAAAAGTTACATCATTTAATTTAATCATTTATTAATTTAACTAACCTTTCTTCAAATACCTTACATAATGAAAGAATAGTCACTACTTTAATAGGTGCCATAATTAATTGTTTAATTATTCTAACTGGAACAACTATTTTACTAGCTCCTTTATTCATTAATATAATCCATATTGTATTAAGTACTCCATTATATAACAATGTAACTAATATAGAACTTATGATTAATCTTTTAGTAAAGTTTTTATCAAGTTTAAATTCCTTTCTGTAAAGTATTAATCCATAAGTAAGACCAGTCAAAAATGAAGTAACAGTAAATCCAAAATAATAACTTCCAGTCGGTAATAATAATGCCCCAATTATATCACTAATAGTGGCAATAAAAGTACTATACTTGGGTCCAAGTATAATGGCAGATAACATAATAGGTACGAAAGAAAAGCCTATAGTAATAATACTAGTTCTAATAGATAAAATTCTTCCAAGCACAATAGTTGCAGCTATAAATAGCGCACTCAATATAATCTTCTTTGTTTTATTCATAAAAAAATCCTTTCTTTCCGCATGAAAAAACAGGATTTAATCTTGTATTTCATTAGCGGAATGCAAAAATAAATAAGCAGTCACCTTTGCCTTATAAACAACTTCCCGTTTTATAAGTCTTAACTATTTATTTCTTACTCTAATAAATATATTTTATTAATAAAATTTAAGGAGATTATAAAAAATGCAAATACATTTTTTCATATAAATCACCTATAAAATATTATACAATTATTTTATATATTGTAAATAATTATTTAAAATATTCAAAATATTTTAAATTATCTAATATTTTATAAATGTAATGCTTTTTTAGGACATTCGCTTGCACATTTCAAACATAAAATACATTCAGTACCATTTTTTCTTTTTCTTGAATTGTCTAACATATCAACATTCATCGGACAATTTCTTTTACATTTACCACATGAAATACATTTATCTTTATCACATTTTATTCTCATAACACTAAAATAACTAGCAGGTTTTAAAAACACTGTTACTGGACATATGTATTTACAAAAAGCTCTATTATCTTTAAATAAAAATGCAAGTAATATTCCAATTAAATAATATAAAACATTTCCAATAATAAATGATAAAAATATTATATACTCAATATCATTAACTTTAAAAATAAATAATAAACTAACAAATATAAGAGAAACTCCAAAAGTTATATATCTAATATATCCTATTTTCTTTCTTTCAGTTTGTGGTACTTTATATGGAAGTAAATCTAATATCATACCAGTCCAACATGCATAACCACACCAACCTCTACCAAAAAATATTGGTCCACATATTTTAGCAACTAGATAATGTATAACTGCTGCCTCAAATACACCTAAAAATAAATAATACCAAAATCCTTCAATTTGCATGTTTTCTCTACATATTATTCCTAAATAAATAAGCATATAAAGTCCTACTGCAAATTGAACCACATTTCTAGCATATTTAACTTTATTAGAATATAAATAAATTCCAACAGATAAACAAGTTCCAATATAACTAAAATTATAAAAATAAAAATTATTTTTAGTAAAATATGTTAACAATAACGCAACACTTTCAAATATTAACCATATCACTAAAATAAAATAATTCTTTTTAATCCATTTCATATATAAACACCAATTATATTATAACAAAAAACTTAGTCAACTAACTAAGTTTATTTCTCTAAATTAATTCTAAAAGTATATATTACATCATTTTTATCATAATATGTAAGCATTGAAATTATATATTCACCACTTTCACCAGAAACATTTAATGTATTATTTTCTTTATTATATTCTACACTTACATTTTTATCTAATTTAGGTTTCTTATACCAATCTTTTTCATTACTATATTTATATACTTTGATATTATTTACTTTTCTAAATTTAATACTTAATTCAATATTATCATTACTTTTAATATTTAATTTATCACTGTATTTTAAAGATACTTTATAGTCACTATCAACACAAGCTTCTCTCGATAATTTATTAACATTAGAAGTATAACAATATGAATTTAAACTCGTTCTTATTTTTTGATCATTAACACTAACATATAAGTTTTCTGGTACTACTTCATCATAATAATCAATACTAAAGAAGTTATATGGAAACAAATGCGTTTCTTTTCCAGTCTTATATCCACCTTCATAATTATCATTAGTTCTATGCCATTTTATAACTTTATAAATTAATGAATTATATTCACGAGTACCACCATCTAAATATGTACTTTTAAATGGAAATAATATTAAAATAAGAAATACTGGAATTACTATCCACATAAAATATCTTTTAACTTCCACTCTCAAAAAATATCTTACTACTATAAATCCAATTATAAATAAAAGTCCTACTCCTAAATATATATAAGATACTAAATTTAATCCACTATTATTAAAAGATAAATCAATAAATAGTTTTATCAAAAAAGCTATTAAAAAATAAATACCAATCACTAACAATATTTTACTAAATTTTTTATTAATTTCTTTCATATACATCACAATTAAATTTTACCATAAAAAAAGAGTAAAATCATTCATTACTCTTTAAACTTTTAACCATATCAATTTTATTAACATTTTTAGCGAGTCTAACAGATACAATATATGGTCATAACAGCAGCAATAACATATGTACTTATATTAATATAAACTCCAAAATCATATGCTTCATCTAAACAAGCTTTAAATATCCACTTAGTTAAATATTTTCCACTAGGTAAACCTATTAATATTGTAATCAAAATATTTTGTTTAATAAATATCTTTCTAATACTTTTATCTTTAAAACCAAGAACTTTTAATGTTGAAAATTGATATTGTTTTTCATTATAAGAAAGTATTCCCATATTATATATAATAATTGAAACAAGAAGTAATAAAAATTATTACTTCTATGTTAAATGATAAGATATAGTCTTATCTTTTTTTATACTAAAGAACCTCCACCATCAACTACAATAAATTGGCCTTGAACATAACTTGAAGCATCACTTGATAAGAATAAAATTGGTCCACTAACCTCACCATGTCTTCCAGGTCTATTAGATGGATTCATATGATTATACATCTTCAAAAATTCTTCTGATTTGAATAAAGTATTTTCTGTCATTCCTGTTTCAAATAACCCAGGTCCAACAGCATTAACAGTTATATTGTATTTTGCATAACTACATGCCATACCTTTAGTTAAACCTAAAACTGCTGCTTTAGAAGCATTATATGAATGTCTTATAAACATATCATCTTTATCAGCAACAACAGCATTAACTGAAGCAACATTAACTATTTTTCCATAATTTTGTTTTTTCATTTTAGGTACAATATATTTACACATTAAATACATTCCCTTTACATTAGTATTAAATGACTTATTCCAGTCTTCAACACTCAAATCTTCAACTCCACCTCTAACTGCTACACCCGCATTATTAAGTAATATATCAATATGATCATAATGTTTAATTACTTCATCAACTGCATTTTTAACACTATCTTCATTAGTAATATCACATTCAACTAACAATATATCAACATTATATTTTTTTAATTCTTTTTTAACATTTTCTAATTTACTTTTAGTTCTTCCAAATAATGCAAGATTTGCTCCCATTGAAGCATAAGAAATAGCAGCATCCTTTCCAATACCAGAACCTGCTCCAGTAACTATAGCCACTTTATCCTTTATATCAAATATATTATTCATTCTAAATCACCTAAAAACATTTTAACATATAATGATAAAATGTTTAATACTTATTCAAACCAATGATCAAGATTATTTTTTAATTTTTTAATATTATCTTTAGAAGCATACACTTTAATTGGAATATTATAATCAAGAATCTTATACTTATTTAAATTATCTATAGTATACCTAACTATTTTAAAAGTATTACAATTACTTTCAGAATAAATTATTACTCTATCTTCTTCATCATCAATATTCAATTTACGATAATCAGTATCATAATAAACAATTCTAATATTATCTCTATCTTCAGGAATATACTCTACATTATAATAATCAAAGTATAAATCATCACTCATATTAATTATCTTTTCTTTTGGTTCTTCTATTTCATCAATAGTAACAATATCAAACTTAGTCATACCATATGCAACTAATCCAAAAGATGAACCAAATAATACAAGAGAAATAACTAAACAAACTATAAATAACAATATATTAGTTCTTCTATTAAATATAAAGTTTAATATCATAACTAAAAAGTTAACTAAAAATGCTATACAAGAAATACTAAGTATTAATAAACCAGCAAATAATAATCCAGTTTTAATAATTGAGAAAGATAATACAAATGCTATAGCACTACATATAACTCCAAATGCAATAAATATTGCAATAAATATAAGAAACATTTTAACAAAGAAAGTAACTATTTTAAATAATCCATTAATAAATCTATAACTAGAATGTTTAGGATCTCTTATAATAATTTTTTCTTGTTTATTTAATGTTACTTTTTTATTTTCAGTTATTTCTTCTTCATTAATGTCACTTGTAGTATTCTCTTCACTATTAGCAATAACATAATAATCTAAATATCTAATTTTAAATAATTGAAATACAATTACTGCACCAAAAATCACAGCAAATATATTATAAATATCACTTAAAAGATAAATAAATCCATAAAATATTTTAGAGTTCAAATTAAAATTTTCAATGATACTATAAATGACATCTGAAAATAGACTATAAATTAAACTAAAAATAAGAACAAGAACTCCTATTATTATTATTTGTTCAAATAAACATTTAACTTTAGCTTTAAACTTCATACTAGAAAATACATCAAAAACTTTACTCATATAATTAAGAAAATCATTAATATATTTACTAACATTAATTTTAGTTTTTTGTTCTTTTTCTATTTTTTTAATATTTCCATTTAATAAATCATCTACTCCTACATTATATAATTTACATATTAATACTATTTTTTCCATTTCAGGATAAGCTTGTGAACTTTCCCATTTAGAAACAGATTGTCTTGAAACTCCTAATTGTTCAGCTAATGCTTCTTGTGATAAATTATGTTCCTTTCTAATTCTTTTTAAGTTTTCTGATAAATTATTCATTATCAAACTCCTCCTTTTTACAGATAAATTATATCTAGTAAACCAGTTGCAAACTACCAATTATTAGTTGTTTTTTGTAAACATTCAGTTGCTTTTATATATTTTAACACAAAAAAACAACTTTATCAGTTGTTTTTCAAATGACAGTGATGAGGTTTTAATTTACATTTAGAAACTATCTCTTCTTCACTCATCTTTCCTTCTTTTCTATAATAATCCGCAATTGCTTCATGTATTGCTTCTTCTGCCAATACTGAACAATGTAATTTAACAGGTGGAAGACCATCAAGTGATTTAACTACATCAACATTTTTTAATTCTAATGCTTCTTCCAAAGTTTTACCTTTAATCATTTCAGTAGATACACTACTAGTAGCTATTGCAGCGCCACATCCAAATGTTTTAAACTTAACATCTATAATAATATTATTTTCTACTTTAATAAACATTTTCATAATATCACCACATACTGGATTTCCAACTTCCCCAATACCAGAAGCATCATCAATCTTACCAACATTTCTTGGATTAGTATAATGGTCTATTACTTTATCTGAATAATCCATATTATTTATTTTCTCCTTCCATAAATTCTTCCCACAATGGAGACATATTTCTTAATTTATTAACTATTTCAACTAAACTATCAATCAAATAATCTATTTCTTCTTTAGTATTATATTTTCCAATAGATATTCTTAATGAACCATGAGCAGTTTCATGAGGTAAACCAATAGCAAGTAATACATGAGAAGGATCTAAAGATCCAGAAGTACATGCACTACCACTAGAAGCACAAATACCTTTTAAATCTAAATTTAAAAGTAAACCTTCTCCTTCAATATATCTAAAAGAAATATTACTATTACCAGGTAATCTATTTTTAACATTACCATTTACTTTAACATAAGGTATTTTTTCAAGAATACTTGTTTCATAATAATCTCTTAGTTCACTTATTTTTTTATTATGTTCATTTAATTCTTTATATGCTCTTTCCATAGCACTTGCAAGCCCAACTATTCCAGCAACATTTTCAGTACCAGCTCTTTTATTTCTTTCTTGATGTCCTCCAGAAATATATTTGTTAAAACTTACTCCATTCTTAACATATAATACGCCTATTCCTTTAGGTCCATAAAACTTATGTCCAGACAAAGATAAACTATCAATATTCATTTCATTTACATCTATTTTAATATTACCTATTGCTTGTACAGCATCAGTATGAAAATAAATATTATGTTCATGAGCAATTTCTCCTATTTCTTTAATAGGTTGTATAGTTCCAATCTCATTATTAGCAGTCATAACACTAATTAAAATTGTTGTTGGTTTTATTTCTTTTTTTAATTCTTCTAAATCAATTGTTCCATTTTCATCAACTGAAATATAGCTTACCTCAAATCCTTCCTTTTCAAGATCATGACAACTATCTAATACAGCAGGATGTTCAATTTTAGAAGCAATTATATGATTACCTTTATTTTTATTAGCTCTAGCTATCCCTTTAATTGCAGTATTATCACTCTCACTTCCACCAGCTGTAAAATATATTTCATTTGGTTTACAATTTAATATATTAGCAACTTTCTCACGTGCCTCTTCAACTGCTTTTCTTGAAGTTTTTCCAAGTTTATATATAGATGACGCATTACCATAATTATCAGTTAAGTAAGGCATCATATCATTTAACACATCACCATCTAATTTAGTAGTAGCTGCGTTATCAAAATATACATTTTTCATTTTATTTTTCCTTTCCTACCAATTCAATAGGAATTATACTATTCTTTTCCTACCTAGTCAATAGGAATAACACAAAATAAAAAAGATTTATTTAATTAAATCTTCTAAAGTCTTACTATCAACATAATCACTTATAACTTGATCTAAACCTTTCCAAAAAAAATAAGTTTTACAATTTTTCTTTCTAGAACATTCTTCATGTACACAATAAACTGGAGTCAAATCGCCTTCTGCAACTCTCAATATATCTCCTACCCTATATTCACTAGGTTTTCTGTTTAATTTATAACCTCCATTATTTCCTCTTAATGTATCAACTAAACCAGCTTTATTTAATATAGAAACAATTTGTTCTAAATATTTCATACTTATTTCTTGTCTATTAGCTATATCTTTAAGTGATATATAATTTTCTTTTCCATTAATAGCTAAATCTATCATAACTCTAAGAGCGTATCTTCCTCTAGTAGAAATTTTCATCAAAATTCACCTCAAATCAATTATACAACATTAAACATAAAATTTATAAATTAAATTATCAAATAAATAAACATATTTTTTATAACCATCACTAATTAAATTATAATATATTTTAAGAATATTTTTTTCAATTTTAACTCTATGAATATTTTTTAACAAATAAATTTCACCAACCATTTCTTCTATTATTTGTTTTTCACTCATACTAGACTTTTTAACAAATTCATTAAAACTCACATCATAATTATGCACACAAATATTATTATATTTTTTAATAATCAAATTTAATCTTCTATTTACATAAGGTTTATGAACAACCATAATATTTTTATAATCTACATTTTTCAAAATCTTAAAACAATTTTTTATATTTGAATATGTACTCATAGATTTATCTTCTATCAAAATATTCTCTTTATTAATTCCATTTCTAATTGCTATATCTCTAAAAATTTCTGCCTCACTTTTTTTAATTTTTCCAATTGTTCCTTTTCCTTTATAACCTGTAAATAATATTTTTTTATAATTATAATCATTAAATAGTTTTACACACTCTAAAGGAATAAAAGTATCAATACAACCACATCCAATTAATATATCACTTTTAATTTCTTTATTTTTAAAATTCAAATAATCAAACAATTTTTCTATCTCGTTCATAATTACTTCCTAAACAAAAAGATAAACATTTGTTTATCTTATATATTATTATGGATATAATAAACAATATTTTTTGAAGCATCATAATAATATAAATTATAAAAATCAAATTTTTCTAAACTTTCATTTTCATTACTCTTATCAAGAATATAAACATAATCATTTTCTTCAATTTGAGAAATATCAAAATCATATTTATCAAAGAAATCAGCATTCTTTACTACTTCATTATAATTATCAAAATATTCTTTAACAAGTGATATATTATCTGAATCAACTTTAACAAATTTTTTATTTTCTTTTATAGATTCTTCTATATTTTTCTTAAAATAAAATTTACAATAGTCAGTATAGTCTTTATTTTCACCATAGAAATAGCAATCGTTGTCTTTATAATCAGGTAAGGACATAATTAAACTATCCTTATAATATAATTTGTCTGGAATATTTAATAAAACTATAATTATCACTATTAATAAAACTATAATTGATATAAAAATAATATTTTTCTTTTTCATAAATTTACTCCTTATAATTATCTAACTTTTTAATAAAATTTTCTATATCAATTTTATTAAAAATAATATTTAATCTACTTATCATAGAAATAAAAAATTGTTTAATAGATTCTTTAACATTTAATTTTGGATTTTTATAATCGCTCATAACTATATTAAAATAGCATCTTAAAGTATTAGTTCTTTCAACAATTACTCTTCCTTTAATTATATTAAGATTATCTATATATATTAAATTCTTTCCTTCAATAACACATTTTTTATTTTTAGAGTTAACATACTTTAATGTTTCTTTATACATAATATCAACATTATCAATACCTTTTTTATCAAAAAGTTTTTTTAATTGCTTCTCTTCTTCATTAACACATTTATCAAAAATTATATTATCAATTGATATAACTATATAATTTTTATTTTTTCTATATGAATTTAATAAAGTATCTTTTAAAGAACCAAACTCACCAATTATATTAATGACATCATCTTTTGTTAAAACTTTAAAATATTCACAACGATTTCTAAATAAATATATTTTATTTTCCATACTATAAATTCTTATCAATCTTATCAGCAGTTGAATCAATTAACTCATCAAAAGACATTTTCTTCAAAGATTTTTTATTTTTGTTTTCAACAACTTTATCTAAATTCTTTTCATCTCTTTCAGTTATATGTGATAATCCAGTTCCAGGTAATGTTACAGTTTTTCTTACTTTTCCATCTGCTGTCTTACCTATTCTAAAGAATTTATTACCTATACTATATCCAATTCCTTTTTTACTTAAATTAATATGAAACCCCTTTATATTAAATACTTTTCTAAATCTAAATCCCATAAAACACCTATTATTTATTTTTTAATAAATCTCTTATTTCTTCTAATAAGATTACTTCATCACTTTTTTTAACTTCTTCTTTTTTCTCTTCTTTTTCTTGTTCCTTTTTATGTTTATCAAATAACTTATTCATTAATTTAACAACAATAAATATACAAAAAGCAATAATTAAAAAATTAATAATATTTTGAATAAACATTCCATAATTAATAGTAGCATCTTTCACCTTAATACTTAATCCAGAAAAATCATATCCACCTATTATTACTCCAACTAAAGGCATAATAATATCATTTACAAGAGAGTTAACAATACTACTAAAAGCTGTACCAATAACAACACCTACAGCTAAATCCATAACATTTCCTCTTTGAATAAATGTTTTAAATTCTCCAAAAAATCCTTTAGACTTTTCTTTAATTTTTTTAATTTCTTCTTTTTCTTTATTTTTCACATACTTCACTCCAAAAATATTATATCATTTTATTTAAAATAATAAAATACCAGTTCCTATAGTAATAATAATTATTCCAATCAAAGATTTTTTACTAATTTTTTCTTTCAAAAAGAAATATGACAAAGTTATAGCAACTACTAAACTCATTTTTTCAATAGTGAACACTACACTAGCTTCATTATCTTGTAAAGCTTTAAAATAACATAACCAAGAAAGTGATGTAGAAACTCCAGATAAAACAATATATTTTAAATTATTTTTATCCAAATCTTTAAAATATTTAAATTTCTTTTTAAATAACAAAACAAATATCATAATTACTAAAACAACTATAGTTCTAATAAAAGTAGCCAAACTACTATCAACATTTTTAAGTCCTATTTTACTAATAATTGTAGTAATACTAGTAAATATCGCAGTCAACACAGCATATAAAATCCAAGAGTTACTTTTTTCATCTTTTTGAACTTTGTTAATTGTTAAAAATGTTCCAAATAGTATAAGTATCATAGATATAACTTTAATAAAAGTGATTTTCTCACCTAAAAAGATCATAGATAAAATTAATGTCAAAACAATACTAGTTTTATCTATAGGTGTTACTTTACTAACATTACCCAATTGTAAAGCTTTAAAATAACATAGCCATAATAAAGAAGTAGAAATTCCAGATAATATCAAAAATATAATTTGTTTGATATTTAAATTTTCAATTGAACCTAAACTTTCATTATAAAAAGTAACTATAAAAGAAATAAATAAAATAACTATAGTTCTAATAGTTGTAGAAACTTCACTATCAACATCATCTACTCCAGCTTTACATAAAACAGATGTTAACCCAGAAAAAAATGCTGCTCCTAAAGCATATAAAATCCACATAATATTCACCTAGTTTTATTATGTTACATTATTTATTTTTTATCATATTTTTATTATAATTAACCTAGGTGATAAAATGAAAATAGAATTATTAAAACACAATAGTATAAAAATAACTAGCAATAAAATTATTTATGTTGATCCATATCAAATAGATAATGAACTACATGATGCTAATTATATATTTGTTACACATAGTCATTATGATCATTTTTCTATTAATGACATTTTAAAAATCAAGAATGATAATACATCTATCGTTAGTACATTAGATACAGAAAATGAATTAATGAAATATTTTAATAAAGATAAAATTCTTTTAGTTATCCCAAACAAAGATTATAAACTAGAAGATTTATCTTTTAAAACAACTCATGCATACAATATCAATAAAAATTTTCATCCATTTGAAAATAATTGGGTTGGTTATATTTTAAATATAGATAATCATAATATATTTATTCTAGGAGACACTGACAATAATCCAGACATTAGAAATATAAAATGTGATATTGCTCTAGTACCAATCGGAGGAACATTTACTATGAATTATATTGAAGCATCGGAATACATCAATAATTTAAAGCCTTCTTTAGTAATCCCTACTCATTATGGACTAATAGTTGGTGATAAAAATGATGGAAAAAAATTTAAAGAACTATTAAATAAAGATATAGAATGCAAAATATTCATAAAATAATGTGGATTATTGTGGAAAATAGAAAGTATTTTATTTTTACGAATATGCTATAATATCAATAAGGATGTGAATAAAATGTTTAAATATGAAAGCGATTCAAGAAAAGTTCAAAAAGGACAAACATTCATAGCTCTAAAAGGCTTAACTGTAGATGGTCATGACTTTATTGAAAAAGCCATAGAAAATGGTGCAACAAAAATAATATGTGAAAAAGATATAGACTTTAATATTCCATATGAAAAAGTAGAAAATACTGATTCATATTTAAGAGAATTATTAAAAAAAGATTATGGGAAATATATTGATAAATTAAAATTAATCGGAGTTACAGGTACTAATGGCAAAACAACAAGTTGTTTTTTAACATATCAAATGCTAAATAATTTAGGTATTGATACAGCATATATTGGAACAATTGGTTATTACCATAAAGATGATTTTATTGAATTAAATAACACTACTCCAGATGTATTAACAGTTTATAAATTACTTTATCATGCATATGAAAGTGGATGTAAAGCAGTTGTAATGGAAGTAAGTAGTCAAGCATTATCTTATGATAGACTAACAGGTATTAACTACTCTATCATATCATTTACTAATTTAACTGAAGATCATTTAGATTATCACAAAACAATGGAAAATTATTTAAATGCTAAATTGATGATTTTAGATCATTTAACAAAAGAAGCAATTATTATTGCAAACTCAGATGATAAAGTTTACGAAAAATTCAAAAAAGAAAATCACAAATTTCTAACATACGGATTTAATGGTGACTATAAAATTATTAATTTTGAAACTCTTCCTTGCGAAACAAATCTATCATTTAGTTTTAATGATAAAACTTATGAATGTACTATACCTCTAACAAGTAAATTTAATGTTTACAACTATTTAACAATGTTAAGCATTGTAAACCAATATGGAATAAGTGTAGATGACATTTTAAAAGAAACACCAAAATTAAAAGCACCTAAAGGAAGATGCGAAGCATACAAAATTAATGATGGTACTGCAGTAGTAGATTATGCACATACTCCAGATGCAGTTGAAAAAGTTATTACAGCTTACAATGAATTAAAAAAAGGAAAAGTAATCACAATAGTTGGTTGTGGTGGAGATAGAGATCCTAAAAAAAGACCAATCATGGGTGAAATTGCTACAAGATTAAGTGATTATGTAATATTTACAAGTGACAATCCAAGAACAGAAGATCCAAATAAAATATTAGAAGACATAATAGCTGGTGTTAAAAAAGATAATTACGAAATAATAGAAAATAGAAAAGAAGCTATAAAACATGGTCTTGATATAATGAAAAAAAACGACATACTTTTAATTTTAGGAAAAGGTCATGAAAACTATCAAATAATTGGAAAAGAAAAAATTCACCTAGATGACAGTGAAGAAATATTAAACTACAAAAAATAAATTTTAATTTACAAAAGATAATAAATAAGATTTAAAAAGATTTTTCATTATGTTATACTTTAAATATAATTATAGAGGTGAAATATGTTAGAAGAAATAGCAAAATATGATAAAGATTTTTCAGAGGGAACATTTTTAACTAAAGTAGATCATATATTCATAATGATACTTGATGCTATTATGGATAATGACATGAGCAGTGTTAAACATTTTCTAAGTGAAGATATTTATTTAAAATATGAAGAATTAACTAAAGAATATAGCAGTAAAGGATATACAAGAATATTTGATGAAATGAATGTAAAATCCACTCAAATAAGTGATTATAAAGTTGATGAAAATAATATAAATGTAGAAGTAATATTAACATCAAGATACATGGATTATTTTTTAGATAGTAATGGTGAATACGTTAGTGGAGAAAATACTAGAAGAATAGAAAAAAATCATTTTATTACATTTACAAAAAAATTAAATGCAGAAAAATATAATGAAATTAGAAGATGTCCAGGATGTGGAGCCAGCGTAGATGTTAATGAAAATGGAAAATGCAAATATTGTGGAACTATATTTAATGCTTCAGACTATGATTATATAATTACAAAAATGGCAATCATATAAAACTCTTTATGAGTTTTTTTTATGAAAAAATATTTTTATTTTTTAATTAATATGATATACTTTAAACAATAAAATATGGAGGTAAAATGAAAAACAAAATTATTAAATACTTATCCGTTATGGTTATACTTTTTACTTGTTTCTTTTATTGTATCAAGCAAAATGAAATAAAAGCTGATAGTGGTTGGGATTCAAGTTATGATTCTGGTGGAAGCTGGGACAGCGGTAGCAGTTGGGACAGCGGAAGTAGCTGGGACAGTGGAAGTAGCTGGGATTGGGATAGCAGCAGTGAAAGTTATCATAGTTCCGGTTCAAGTGGTGGTATAGGTTTTATAATATTCGTTGTTATAGTTGTTGTAGTTATAATTATGGCAAACAAAACAAATAATCCTAAAACGTATACTTCAAGCACAGTTAATACTTCATTGAACTTTGATTCTGTTTCAGAAGAAGAAATCAAGAAAATCATTCCTGACTTTAATAAACAACGTTTCTTAAATGATGCTTATCAAACATATTTAAATGTTCAAAAAGCATGGAGTAATTTTGATACTAAAGCATTAAGAAATATGTTATCAGATGAATTATATAATACATATAACTCACAATTAAAAGTATTAAAAGCTAAAAAACAAAAAAATGTTATGTCAGACTTTGTAATGGATAGTATTGATATTAATTCAATCAATCTTGAAGGTGAAAAAGTTACATTAACATGTATTTTAAGAGTTAACTTCTATGACTATGTAGTAGATAGTGAAGAAAAAGTTGTTAGAGGAACTAATACTAAAAAAGTTGATATTACATACGAATTAACATTTGTAAGTACAGTAACTCATAAAGAAGTTAAAAATTGTCCAAGTTGTGGAGCTCCAGTAAAAGGAAAAGCTGCTGACAAGTGTGAATATTGTGGAAGTACATTAGTTAAAAATACATACGATTGGGTACTTGCTAAAAAAGAAAATAAACATCAACAATTTAAATAATTAAAAAACTTTCTATTTTATATAGAAAGTTTTTATATTGCTAAACCTAATCAATCATCCAATCAAGCAAGTCTTTTGTATATGCTAATGGAGGGGTACCACCATGGTCAGCATTAAACACTGTCAGTGTCGCATCTCCACCCGCATTTACAATGGCATTTACACTTCTATTCATAACACGATAATATCCTCTTTCATCACCCACATTTCCGCAAAAAGCTCTAACTTTTGTTTTTAAAAAATTTGAAGCGTTTATACGAGCAGAGCAACTTACAGGAACAGCGGTATAAAAATAGTTTGGATATTTATCAACCATTTTCCAAGCACCAATTGCACCTCTTGAATATCCAGTTATTGAAATTCTTGAAGTATCACATGAATATTCTTTACATACCTTATCAAGAATAGCTTTTAAATTTTCTTTTCTTCCTGAAGTTTCATTCCACATTCCACCTTGTGGACCGATTATTATAAACGGAAATTCCATTCCATAAATACTTCTAGCTTTTGCATACAACCATTCACCGCCTCCACCATCTCCATGTAAATACATAATTAAAGGCATTTTTTCAGTTGCAAAATCAGGTATATAAACACTATATGATAAATCACCTTGAGCAGAAGGATAAGCACCAGAAGCAATATTTAATGGTTTACCACCAATTTCTTCAATTCTTTCTAAAAAATTATTTCTTATATTTTCTATTTCAATATTTGCAATTGTACTATGTAATTCTTTATATTTAGATCTATTATAATTTTGAGCTAAATCATCTATTTCTTTAGATAAAGCAACATATTTTTCATAACTTTTTATTTTTTCAGTCAATTCCTCTTTAATATCAGAATCCTTAATTTTTTTAGTTGAAGACAAAGCAGAATTGTAATTAGATGATGTAAGGTTTTTTTCTAATCTATCAATAAGATTATGTGTATGGTTTATTCTTACTTGAGCAATATTTTCACTAGTTGCATTTACTAAACATTGATTTACTTCTGAATCTGTCCATGCTACATTTATAATTACTGAAACAACTGTAGGAACTAAAAATATAATAACCCCAGCTAAAACTTTA
>OJAW01000407.1_pt1 | contig 31472 bp, 33 predicted proteins | sample 1589151 | NCBI WGS metagenome assembly OJAW01 (sample SAMN03283290) | human gut metagenome | biome: human-associated habitat; material: feces | host: Homo sapiens | place: Peru | collected 2012
TAGATAATTCAAATATAAGTTGTTTAGTAAGAGTTCCCGCAAGATTTAATAATTATCCACATTTTTTAGACAATGTGTTAATAAAAGTAACTGATATTTACGAAGATAAAAAATTAATTTATGGTTATTTAATGCGAATTTTTTAAAGGAGGAATTTATATGATAGATAATTTGAAAATAATAAACTTTTTACAAGATTTTGGTTGTACTAAATTAGAACACTTACAAATACTATTCGATAATACAGATAATAATTTTAAGAGTATATTAAAAAGTAATGTGATAACTAAAAAAGGAGATATTTTCGTTTGTTTAGTAGGCGAACACACTGACGGACACGAATTCGCTCAAGATGCAATAAATTCAGGCGCAACAGCTCTGCTTGTAGAAAGGAAAGTTGAAGGGACAAAAATTCCGCAAGTTGTTGTATCTTCAACACGTCACAAAATAGCTGATATCGCAGACAGATTTTATTCTTGCCCGTCAAAAGGAATTAATTTAATTGGCGTTACTGGCACAAACGGTAAAACAACTGTTACTCACCTTATTCAAAAAATCTTCGAAGAAAACAATCAAAAATGTGCATTAATTGGAACTTTGGGCTATAAGCTTTCATCAAACGGAGAATACAGAGATGCAAAGCATACAACCCCACAAGCTCCTGAGCTTCAAGCAACATTGAGAATGATTAAAGATGTTGAAAAAATAGATAATGTTGTTAAGTCATGCGCATTATATAATGTTGGATCAATTGCGATATCCAAAGATTCCGTTATTACAAGTGATTCTATAAAAGAAGAAATTGAATATGGAAATGTTTTATTTCTTGGCCAAGATCATTATTTTCTGCAATAGTTAATCCTTCACAGGTAAGTCTTTCTCTTAGTAAGGGATATAGAGTTTCTCTAGTTACTTTTAGACTGTGAGTTACTATTTTTTCATCAACGTCTAGGATGTTTGTGTAATGTTCTTTTGGAATTATAAGTAAGTGTCCATTAGTATTAGGATTTATATTCATGATAACCTTAATTAAATCATCTTCATATACTGTTCTTGATGGTATTTCTCCTTTAATAATTTTACAAAATAAGCAATCTGTCATACTGTTCCTCCTTAATTAAAATATTTGTATGTGATATTATTTTGTTTTAATAATTCACTGTTTTCATTTTTTATTATATCACTAATTATAGAACTTAAAAGAGTAGAATTTTCAATTATTTCGTTGGTTAAGTTATTAATTTTTAAAGATTTGGTTATATCTTTAGAGTTTATTACGGTTATGTTATAACTTTTAGGAATTAAATTTTCCTCTTTTAAGTCTTTTTCTAATTTTATGATTTTATTTCCAATATCACTAGTAGTATATTTTGTGGTAATAGTTGTTTCTAGAGTATAGATACTTAGGGATTTTAAATCATTCTTTAATATTAGATTGTCCTGAACTTGTTTAGGATATTCATCTAATGAATTGGACATTGTAATAGTAAAATCTTGGTTATATTTAGTTTTTAATTCTTTTTCTACTTTTTTAGTTATAGTAGTTAGGAGAGTTTTACCTTCTTTGTAGTCATCTTTATAAGTATCGGTTATTTTTTTATTTTCGTAGAATATATTAAAGTAGAGATTTTTATTCTTCTTGGCTTTTACTTTTAGGTTATATTTAGTTTTGTTATAGATAGTTGTGCCAATGTCAAAGTCATCGAATTCATCTTTGTATTCAGTTTGTAAATATTCTAGAAGTTTTTTTTCTACTTTAGGAGCAAAGTAGGGAGCAGATTTTTCGTTTAGGATTATTACTCCAAAACTGACAAAGATAATAAAGGCAAATATTGTCATACCAATAGTTAGTTTTTTTTGTTCTTTCATGTTTATCACCTTATTATATTTTATATTAATATTTGGAAAATGGCAAATTTATGAGAGTAAAAATTTGATAATTTCTATGATTTATGATAACGTTAATTTAGGAGGGATATAATGGAAATTTTATATGGTAAAAAGAATGAAGTTAGTTTTGCCGTTAGTCCTGTTGTTAAATATAGAGAATCATATATTGGTCCATATATACTTCAGGGGAATGAAAGTGAGTTTGGCAGAGATGCTTCAATAGAAGAAGAAATTAAAAATAATAAAGATGTTTTAGGATATGTTATACGTACTAAGTGTATGCAGTTAGATGAGACTGGTAATTTTACACCTGTTTATATTGATAATTATGTTATGATAGGTGAAGAGAAGAGAGATTTATTAAATAATTCAAAAACATTTGTACTTGAAACAGGAGATTTGTTTCATGTAGGTGATCCTAATTCTTATGGAAATAATTATGGTACTAGAGTAGTTTGTTGCAGCAATAGAAATGCTTTACTTGTTAGTTATTTAAAGTTTAGACATAGTGTTTTTGATTGTCTTTGTGATGGAAAAAATACTGAGTGTAGTAAACAATTTGTTAAGAAAAATTAAATTATAATATCTTTAATATTTTTTAAGAGAGGAAGACTAAAACGTTACTTGGTTTGTAGTCTTTTTTCTTTTTTTCTATTGTTTTGCAAAATAATTTATGTTATCATTATAATTATAAGAGAATATAGGTGGTGTTGGAATATGATGCAAGTTCAAAAAGGACAGGTAAAATATAAAGATCGTACTGATATTATTTGTACATATGGTGTTACAGATGATGGAAAGCAATATTATTTCTTAGATGGAGAAAAATTAGGACAAGGTAGAGTAGTTGCTTCTACGGCTTTAGTTGAGGCAATCGATCCTATGGTTACAGCTTCTAATATTGGTGTTTTAGATAGTGAAGGTAAAGTAATTATTCCATTTAAGTATAAGGCTGTTAAACCTGTTGCGGATAAGGCTATGATAGTTGAAATGGTAACACCAGTAACTCCTAGTGTTATAGAGGCTACTAATCTAAGAAAAGATCCATTAGCGGCTACAAGACTTGTAACTACACCAGCAACTATAAAAGAAAAGATAAATAGTAAAATGGGACCTGGTGGTAGATTTCTTTTCAATGATCAGTTTTCTGAGGCTACAGTTTATGATTTAGATGGTAATAATTTATTAAATGATAAACTATATAGTTTTATTGGGTATAATAATGGAACTTTATATTTAGCATTGAATACTCCAGATACTGAAGTTGTTACATATTCTTTAGATGGTAAAAATATTGAAGAGGAGACAGAAACTATAGAGAGTGAAAGTCTTGATGTTAAAGATTTAGATGTTTCAACTGAGGTTATAGATGAAGCTCTAAATAGTACTGAAGAGGAAGAGAAGGTTCTTCATCCTGTAGAATTTAAGGATACTAAGCCTAATGCTTTAGAGTCTGATTTTCCTGATGTTCCACTTGAAAAAGTAGAAGAGAAGGAAGAAATTATTGAAGAAAAAGAAGAAGTTAGACCTGTTCAACATATAAAAGAAGTAGAAGTTCCTAGAGTTTCTAATGAGACTATTGTTAAAACTCCTTCTGTTAAGAATAGTTCAGTTTCATTATTTAAGGGCATTTCTGTAGAAGATAATGCTACTAGAGGTGAAGAAGTTAAGAAGACATTATTATTTACTAGAAGTAATTTAGATGATAATGGAACAGGCGATGATAGTATAATTGAAGATACAGCGACTGTTATGTCTGGACTAATTGATCAAAATAAGAGACAAAAGAAAATTATTGCAGAAAGAGAAAAACAAATAGATGGTTTATTAGACTTTAAGAGAAAAGCATTTGATGAGAATAAAACATTAGTAGAAAACAATGAATCTTTGAAGAAAAAGATTAGAACATTTGAGAAAGAAACAGTATCAAATAATGAAAAAATAGCAGAGTTAGAAAGAGAAATTCAAAGATTAAAATCACAAGTAGCAGGTAAAGATGATTTAGCAAAATTAGTTGCTGATGCGAAGAGTTTACTTGGAGATAATTCTAATATAGATAGTGATAATATTTAAGAGCGCTGCTCTTTTTTTCTTTTTCTAATATTTTTCAACAAATTTCTGATAATTTTGGTATAATATGTAGGTAGATGGAGATGAGGCAGATGTTAGAAATTAAAAATTTATGTGTAAATATAAAAAATAGTGATGTTCAAATACTTAAGGGAGTATTTTTGAATATAAAGCCAGGGGAAGTACATGCGATAATGGGACCTAATGGAACTGGTAAAAGTACACTTTCTAAGGCTATTATGGGAAATTATATGTATGATGTTGTCGATGGCGAGATTAACTTTAATGGAGAAGATATAGTTAAATTACCGGTATGTGATAGAGCACGTAAAGGAATATTTCTTTGTATGCAAGATCCGACAGTAATCGATGGAGTTTCTAATAGTGAGTTTTTACGTACAGCGATGGGAGAAGTATCTGGAGAAAAAGTAAATCTATATAGTTTTATTAAAAGTATGGAAACTGCTATGAAGGATGTAGAACTTGATAGTAGTATGTTACATAGATCACTTAATAAAGGTTTCTCTGGAGGAGAAAAGAAGAAGAATGAAATATTACAAATGATGATGTTAAAGCCTAAACTAATTATTTTAGATGAGTTAGATTCAGGACTTGATGTTGATAGTTTAAGAGTAGTTTGTGAAAATATAAATAAATATTTAGAAGAAAATCCAGAAACATCTGTTTTAATAATTACACATTATACAAGAGTTTTAAAATATATTAAACCTGATTATGTACACGTTATGAGAGAAGGTAAGATTGTTAAGACTGGGACAATGGATTTGGCTTATGAAATAGAAAAAAATGGATATAATGGTATTAATGTTATGATTGGAACTGATTCAAATGAGTAAAATATTATATATTGTAGATAATGGCAAAAAGAATAGTTATAAATATAATATAAAAGAAGATACTATTATTTTATCTTTGTCAAATCCTTGCATTAATAATCCTTCATATATTGGTTTAGTTCTTTTCTCTCCAATAAGTATGGCATAATCAGCAACAAATGCAATTTCTTCTCCAAACTGCTTATTATAAAATTCTTCCTTCTCCCCAAGTTCTACCATTCCTGGAGTAACAACTATTTTTATACCTTTCATCATTTCTAAAACACGACAAGCATTCTTTGCCCCAATTGGATTAGAATTATAAGCATCATCTATTTGATAAAAATTACCAATCTTCTTAAGTTCCAATCTATGCTCTATTGGTCTAATCAACTTAACAGCCTCAACTAACTCATCTAATGAAATACCAAATTCCATTCCACAAGCAATACCAGCTAGAATATTATAAACATTATGTTCTCCAAGTAACTTAGTCTCAAAATGATATGTATTTTTATCTTTCTTAAATGTAACATCAAAATTAGTACCTTTATAAGTATATTCTATATTAACAGCCTTAACATCTGCATCACTATTATTAATACCAATCCAAATAGTTTTAACTTTATTTTTCAATTTATAACTAACTTGTTTAGGATCATCAGCATTAAGTATCGCAAATCCATCACTAGGTAATGACTCAATCAACTCAAACTTAGCCTTAACAATATTCTCTTCACTTCCAAACGACTCTAAATGTGCCGTTCCAATAGTTGTAAGAATACCATACTTTGGTTTAACAAAATCACAAAGCGCTTTTATTTCTCCTCTAACATAAGCCCCCATCTCTGCTATAAAAACATCAGTAAATATATCTAAATGATTATTAATAGCCATCATTAATCCATAATCAGTATTTAAATTCTTAGGAGTTGCAAAAGCATTATACTTAACATTTAAAATATCACTCAATATATTCTTAGAACTAGTCTTACCATAACTACCAGTAATACCAATTACCTTTAAATTATTCATAGATCTAAGTCTACGTTTAGCCTTATTTTTATAATAGAAATATACTAATTTTTCTATTGGCTTATTAATAATATTAGCAATAAATACAACTAAAGTATTCAAATACATCATAACAGATATAACAAGAACCATTTTCCAAGTAAGTACTACATCATTAATATTTAATCCTAAAATAACTACTGGTATTAAATATAAAACACTACTCGTAAAAATAAGTCTCTTAATTCTCTTTGTAACAACTAATGGTTTCTTATTCTGATCTGTATCTATTCTCTTCTTCCATTTCATACCTAAGTATAAATTCAACAATATAACAACAACACTAACTATAACTGCTGAATATTTTATATCATAAAGTACCAAACTTTCTACTAACAAAATACCTATAATTACTAAATCTAAATCTAAAAACTGATTCTTATTTTTTACTAGCCATTTTAAATATCTATTATTTTCATTATAAAGATTTTGTTGAATCATATGTAATGTTCTTTTCATCTTATAAAATAATAAAAATAGAAATGACAAAAGTAACAATATTTTTATAACCATAATCTAACCTCCTAAAAAACTATTTAATATATTAACAACTTGTCCTAAATTCTCTAAATAAGCATAATGTGTCCCCGGCAATACTATAAGTGCCGCATCTATCATTATTTTTTCTAATTCTTGTGCTTCCTGCACTGGCACAGCCTCATCATGCTCCCCCCATATTAACAACGTTGGCTCCTCTATTCTTCTCGCGAACCCTGCTAAATCTTCATTAACTACATTTACTAATGTCTGTCTCATTATTGGACTAGCCATTCTATAATCAGGAGAACCAATATATTGCTTCATAAACTCTCCTAATTTATCCATTCCTGGTAATTTTTTTATTGCTTTCAAAATTTTAACTGATAATGATAAGTTTTCTTTTTCTTTCATACAAGGACTGCCAAACAAAACTAATTTTTCTATAGGATTATCTGCCGAAAAGTATATTGCTACTCTTCCTCCAAAAGAATGTCCTATAACAGTTGGCTTTTTAATATCTAATTTGTCTACCAATTTTTCTACCAAAACTGCATAATCTTTCACAGTCCAAGCCCGATCTGGTTCATCACTTTCTCCAAAGCCTGGAAAATCAATAATTGTAATTCTATGATTACTACATAAATTATCACCCAACGGCTTCATCATCTGAATATTTTGACCCCATCCATGTAAAAGTAAAACATCTTTGCCTTCACCATATTGTATGTAATTAACACTTATATTGCCTATTTTAATTTTCATGCTTCCATCACCTATACAAAAATTATATCATAAATAGTACTATACAATAGAAAAAATCAACATTTCAGAGTAAAATACTGTAAAAAAAAAGCGAATTATTTTTCACTCTTTTTATAAACCTTTTCTTTTTCAGTTGTAAGAGAAACCATACCTTCTGCTTTTTCTCCATTTAAAATTTTTGTCTTAACATCATTAAAACTACTAATTCCTTCTAATTCAAAACCAATTTTATTTAAACCAATAACAAAATCACTAAAATTAGTAATAAATAAATGACCATCAAGTACTTCTGTGCCCTTATCTCTTGCTATAACAGAGAAAGGTTTAGTGCCATTTTCTTCTCCTCCAACACTATAATGACCAGATATATTATCGATTATAACAGAAACCTTATCATCATAAATACTAGGCTCTCCTATGAAATAACCTTCTTCATTAAGTGAATCAACATCCGCAAAAATACTGAAGTTTAATCCTAAATTAATATCTTCAATTACTCTACCATTATTATTTAGTTTTTCAATAACATCTCCAAACGTTTCTACAACATCAACTGAAACATCATCATTATGTCTAAATAAAAATGCTTCTGTATAAGAATCCCAAACTGGGCCATCTTCAAAAGTAAATAAAGTATATTTTTTTCCTCTTTCTGTTATCTCTTTAAAAGTAAGTAAACTGTTTTTATCGCAAATTCCTTTTTTCATATTTATCTATCTCCTTTTTATCTAAAATTCATAACAAAAATATATGTACATCTAAACTTTTTTAGAACATAATTCGTACTAAAAAAGGTTCTCATATTATATCACAAATAAATAGAAAGTGCAAGTTACCATTTTCAACAAATATTTCAAAGAAAAATCCAATAAAAAAGAGCCCAGCATTTCACTGTCTCTAAACTAATTCTAACTTCACTATCTAGTCACTTTAAAATTCCACTTATTTTAATAAATTATCAAAAAATTGTACTCTTTCAGTAGAACCATTACTCTTAACTGCCGTATTTTTCTTCAAAGTCGTAACAAAGTTAATAATTGTGGTCAAATCCTCTGCTGAAGCATAAGCTCCTTCGCTTCCAAAAATACCAGTTCCATCTGCCAAGTATAAAACATGATAGTTATTACCATTAAATATTCCATCAAGCAACACATACTCAACACCATTTTTCTTATCTTTTTTAGCCTCTATATCTGAAAAACCAGCATTTTCTAACTTTACTTTCATTGTATACATATTAGCCTTAACTTCCGCAAAACCAATACTAGTATTACTCATAATACAAGCAAGGGAATCTTGTGAATCTTTTATTAAAACAGACTCATAATCATTCAAATTATATTCTATTCCTGAAATAAAACTCCATCCCTTAGGAACTTTACCTGTTCTACCATTTACCGTAACATCAGAAGTATCAGTAGCAACAACACCTGGATCATCTTTACTAGGACTAGCACTCTTCTTATCTCCAGATGTCATAAGATAACAAACCCCAACCGTAATAATTGCAATAACAACTACAAATCCCAAAGTTATTAAATTACTAGACTTAGTAATCTTTACAATAGATGCTGCATTGTTCTTATTAGATAAATCTGTAGCATCCATAGAAATAGTCGAATTATTAGGAACAGTATTGTTACCATTACCATTCATATTGTTATTATTCATATTATTAGGAACAGTATTGTTATTTACCATACCGTTATTATTCATCATACCATTATTACTTGGCACAGTATTCATAATAGTAGAATTATCACCAACTCCATTATTCGTCATAACAGGAGTAGAAGAATTATTACTAATGTTACTCATATTACTATTTGTATCATTACTATTATTTACATTTGTAGCAACCATACCAGAAGTAGCACTATCAACACTTGTTGACGCATCAGTCAAAATCTCTGTAGTATCATCAGCAACCGAAATATTATTAATTATTGCTTCTTGATTACTAGGAGTAACAGCAACAGTATTATCAAACCTAGTTCCACAATTAGAACAAAATAAACTTCCATTATCAACAGGACTATTACACTTTGGACAATTCATTAAAAGCCCTCCTTTATTATACATAAATTATAGCAATATAAAAGAATAAAATCAATATTTTATTCCCGACACATCATTATCAAATTACCCATAAAATCACTTAACTTTTACAAAAGAATTAATAATTAAATCAAAATCATCATTATACTCTTCTGCCCTATCTTTATCACAAATAAGCCTATAACTAAAAACATTCTCCTCATTAAACTCAACAGCCGTAGTAATTTGTTTCTTGTCATTTTCATAAACACCCATACAAATATGATCTAAACAATTAAATGATTCTCTCTTATAATCATCATCTACTAAACCATCCAATATAGAACTAGCCCTATTTTTATTATTATCAGAATCCATACCTTCTGTATTTTCTGTAACATCTATTGTAATTTTCGTATTTCCTTCCTTCTCACTAATTGTATAACTCCCATTCTTCTTACTAACCTTAAATCCAGTACCATAATTAAATCCAAACTCCTCATCACGATACTTCAAAAACTTCACTTTATTAAAAAATACAAAGTAAATAACAAATAATACTATAATTAAGGCTAAAAATATTCCTAACCATAAAATAATCTTCTTATACTTCTTATCCATAACATCAACCTCAAAAAAATAATACCATAAAAACAAATAAATAGAAATATCTAAGAATAATATATACTGGTGATAATATGAAAACTAAGCAGGTTATTTCTCTTTTCTTAATAATAAATATCATTTTCTTTACTCATATTCTAAATATAAATGCTTTCAAATCAAAAACAAATAATGAAGAATACAAAATATCAGCAATAGAAAAAAACTATAAAATCCAAGTTTACTATCCAATAACTAAGTATAAAAAATTAAATACTACCATTAACAAGCAAATCACGAATTATATAAAAGAATTTAAAAACGATGTTAAAAACTCAACCATTCCTATAAATCAATACTACGATTTAATCATTTTATATGAAAAGTATGAATATTCCAATTATTTGTCTTTTATTTTTAGAATTGAAGATTTTACTGGTGGGGCTCATCCCAATCATCGTATTTATACCGTTGTTTATAACAAAGAAACTAACAGTTTTGAAACTTTAGAAAATTTAATTATGAAAAATAAAGATACTTTAAATATCATCTCCGAAATAAGCAGAAATGAATTAAAAACTAACAAACGAATTACCGATATTTCCATGTTATATGAAGGAACCAAGCCAATTAAAGAAAACTTTCAAAACTTTGTCTTTTCCAAAGATGGTATAATTTTCTTTTTTCCTCAATACCAAGTTGCTCCTTACAGTCAAGGCGAATTTAATGTAACAATTCCATATTCAAAATTATTCAATCAATGATATAATTATCTAAAAATAAAAGTAACAAAAGAGGTGTAAAAAATGAATACAATAAAATGTCCTTATTGTAGCCATGAAAATTCAAATACAAACGATAAATGTGAACACTGCAACAAACAACTAATAATTGATGCGAAACAGTCAAATATAGATTTATCAACAGCTAATAATCAAAATTATATCCATTATACAAAACAACTAATAGAAATAATTAGTGGTATAATATTCACTGTTATAGGTATAGTCGTTATTATTCCTACATCTAAAACTGTATTTAAAGCAACTGATACCATTAACATTATTGTTAGTGCATACTTTTCACTTATTGGTATTATAATAGCAATCTATGGAATTTCAAGAGTAATCAAAGGAATCAAAAGAACCTTTGCCTATTACAATGGCAACCTAAATGTCGAAGAAAGAGAAGAAAATAGAAATATTTTTGGAAAAGATGGAGAGTTTGCTACCACTATGCAGGCCGGTGCTTGGTATGCCTCATGGATTGGAATTACAATATTTCTTATCACAATGACCTATGAAGATCCAGATTCTAGTTTTAACATAGTATTCTATATTATTATCATAATTTATTTTATTATAGCCGTTCGTAGAATAATCACAAGAAGAAAAAAGAAATAATCCTGACCTACCCAACATAATTAAAAATAACTCTAATAATGTTGAAAATTCAATAACTAATACTGAAAACATAAACAATGAAACCGATTTAACTAATTTAGTATCTCAAGGTAAATTATATTACCCTGCTTTACCGGCTGACTTAGAGGAAAGATTAAAACCTCTATCTCAAACAGTATCAACTCAAATCATTGAAAACTGGCAAGAAAAAGATAAGAAATCAGCTCAAATATTTACAGTCCGTAGCGAAAAAGATACAAATAAGCAAATGTAAACATTAAAATGTTTGCATTTTTTTAACAGTTCCTGTACACTAGAAAGTCAAGGAGTAGATATTAATGAAAAAAGTAGAGTTAAAAAATGCTAAAGAGAAATTTGCTAATGCCCGAGAACTTTGTCCAGGAATGTCTGAAGAAATGTATATAGTAACAGATTATTTAGCAACCGTCATTAAAGACACAGTAATACCCGAAAAACTTATCCTAACAGTCTTAGATATCCTTGCTGATATTGATAAAGGTAAAACAAGTTACAAAGAAAAACCATTTCCTGAATTTTTTATAAAAGATACCAAGGCCACAACTATCAGAATGCTAGCCCTTCCAAAATATATCGATGAAATTGCTGATGAAGAATTTGCTAAACAATATCGTAAAGTAAGTAAAGAAATTTTTAATCTTGCACCACCAAAATCAATAAAAACAGAACTTGGCGAAGAATATCCTGAATATGCCAAAGTTGCTGCTAACTATTGGGCTAATGCTATTCAAGCACCTAAACTTAATAACGGTGATGGTTTTACTTCATTCATCGCAACTGCCGCCGCAGGTCCTGTAAAAAAATATACTGATGAAGAAATAAAAACTTTCCAAGACAACCTTACAGAAAGCATTTATGAATTAACAGAAACATATGGAGAATGTTTACTATATGTAGATTATGGACCATGCCCTATTCTAGCCAATGCCGGTAGTTTAATCGGTGTTAATCAAATGTTTGGTTATCCTTGGAAAACTAGAATGTACATTACAAAAAAATCAGTTGAAGTAAAAGAAGGCTATGGTGCCAATAGAAAAGTTATATATTCAAAATTAGATGTTCTAAAAAACGGAGTCAAAAAGGTTCTTAATATAAAACCAAAACAATAATTTATATAAAGTTATCATTTAGATAATAAACGTAATAATTATATAGACTAAGGAGGATGTTATCAATGGAAATACCAAAATTAAAAAATGCTAAAGAAAAATTTGCTAAAGCAAGAGAACTTTGTCCAGGCATGGAAGAAGAAATGTATGTTATGACTGATTATTTAGCAACTGTCATCAAAGATACAGTAATACCAGCAAGACTTATCCTAACTGTATCTAGTATTGAAAATGCTATAAAAAAAGGAAAAAGCAATTATAAAGAAAGTCCGTTTCCTGAACTTTTTATAAAAGATCCTTGGCGTGCAACAGTAGCAATAACAGCACTTTCTCAATGTGTTGATGAAATTGCTGATAAAGACTTTGCTGACGAATATCGAAAACTAGGTAATGACTTTTTTGGTGCTGTACTGCCAAAAAAAATAAATACTGCAAATGGTGAAGATTATCCAGAATACGCCAAAGTTGCTGCTGAATATTGGGCAAACACACTTCAAACAAGAAACTTTAATAATGGCGATGAACTTACCTCAATCTTTGCCATGGCTATAGCAGGTTCAAAAAGAGAATATACAGAAGAGGAACTAAAAATATTTAAAGAAAGTTTAGCCGAAAATGTTTACGAAAAAGTAGAAACCTATGGAACATGTACTATAGATGTAGATTATGGACCATGCTACCTTCTAGCCAAAGCCGGAAAATTAATTGATGTAGATCCTTTTGATTATCCATGGAAAACTAGTATGATTGCTACTAAAGAAAAAGTTACAGTACGTGCCGGCTATGGTGCAGACAGAAAAGTTTTATATCAACAAAATAGTAATGAAAAATCAAAGAAATTAACAAAAGATACCACCAACTAAAAAAGAAACATCTTTAACATAAGTAAATAAAAAGACTTCAAAAATAACATTAAGAAGTCTTTTTATTTACTTAAAAATATTAAACAGTTAATGTAAGTTTTTTACTTTTTCTTAACAAACTTTTTATCTACGCCTACTAAAACAGCATTAGGTAATGGTGGTCTTAAACTCAAACTAGTTGGATACCATATATCTAATCCAGTCCGTTTACTATTTCCACTTGCCATAAACTGAAATGCAGCCTCCTCTTCCCCAAATGCAATTTCTTTAGCCTTACACATCACATTCCAAGTAGGACTACTTTTGATTAATCTACCATCTTTAGTAAAACAATTCACTCTTGCTACTTGCCATCCATCAGTATTACCAATTTTAATTTTTACAGTAATACCATCATGTTCAAATTCTAGATTACTACTTAATTCATCTTCATTAACAGAATGTAATGGTGGAATGTTCATATTATAATTATTTGGTCTCCATAAATGAAGGCAATAAGGATGAGTATTAATATAGTCTTCTTCTCTTGGATGAAGTTGAAATACAACCTCTTCTTCCGCAAATAACTTTTCTTTTATCATCTGCATTTCTTCAAATGAAGGACATCTTTTAATATTTGCCCCATTCTTTCTATGCAAAGAAACACTTACATGATCCCAGCCAAAACCATTGGATGCAACTAAAAAAAAGAATTCTCCATCTTTATGTCTATCAATAACAAAAGCACCATTGTGTTCATCACCAACAACACCATCACCATATAAGTCTACTCTTACAAGACCACATACCGTATCTAAATTTTTCATAAAAATTCCCCACTTACTAGTGGATTATTCTATACTGTAAAAGAAAGCTTGTCAACCACAACAAAACATCGCGAAAAAAATATTTACATGAAATTTATTTTAAAATTAACATCATCCTGAGATTTTCCTCGTTCGTTCATATATAACAGAAATAAAGTCGGAGTAAAAAGCAGAGTAAAAAAAGAAAAATCGTTGATATCCAACGATTTTGATAACATATTTGGAGCGAACGAGGGGAATCGAACCCCCATCACAGCCTTGGCAAGGCCGTATTCTAACCATTAAACCACATTCGCAATTGGAGGGGCCTACCGGATTTGAACCGGTGATCAGGGTGTTGCAGACCCACGCCTTACCACTTGGCTAAAACCCCATTGCATTTAAAATTATAACAGATGATTTTAAAAATTTCAACAAAATTGTATCATTTTTATAATTTTATGCTAAAAAAGAAGCAATATTACTACTGCTTCACTACAAAATCACAAATATTTTTAAAATTATACCTAAATTCATTGTTACTAACAATAGGCACAAGTCCAATAACTTCATTATAATAATACATTGTATCATCAGAAACTACCATTACATTTCCATCTTTAACCTTCCATTCAGAAACAGAATCAAAACGAAATAACAGAGCTGCCTTATCCAAATCAGTTTTGAAAACCTTATAAAAATCTCCTTTATCCGTAACAAAATAATACATATCATTATCTTTCTGAACTAACTTTGCTCCATACTTTTCCTTTAACCTATTATTAACAACAACATTAGTCCAAATTTTCTTATCATCCAAATACTCCTTAGCCGAAACTGTTACTAAATTTCTTCCAGAAATATTCTTAAATCCCTTCTTAACATTACCAACTTCTTTAACAGTCTCCTGATCAGCATTTAACACATACTGCTTCTTTTTATCTAAATCTGTAAAATAAAACTTTCCATCATACTGTCCATTAATATACATATTAAATGATATATGTTCATCTAAATCTATTCTACCTTTACCTCCATCAACAACATCATATAAATAAAAGGCTGCATACTCATTACCAGAATTCATATCCGTATTAATTGAAACATAATAATGCCCAGTAAGTAAAGATAGTTTGTTCTCATACTGATCAACATTTAAAAAATCTTTTTTCACAAAATTACCGCTCTTTAATATATAAAATCCACGATAAGCCCAAACCGTAAAAAATGTCTTTTCTGGAATATTATTCAAATAAAATTTATAATTACCATCCTCAGTCGCAACAGTATCACTCTTCCAAGAAAGGGCCGTATACTTTTTCTTTTTTAGTTCTCCAATAATTTTATTAAATGATGGACTATTAACCTGTTTCAAATAACTATAACTTGCTTGAACATTATTATAATTACAATAAATATCACTAGTTTTATCATTCTTATAAATTGGATAAATACACTTTAAATCATCTTCTTTAAAAAACTTTACATCCTTAATTATTCTATCCTGACCATTATAATTATGATCGAAATAAAAGAAATACGTATCTTTATTATCATCGACCACTTTAAATGAATAAGTATTTTTCTTACCCACAATCTTCATTTTTTCAATAATTAAATACGAATTATCTTTTGTAATAATAGAATACTCCACCTCATGATGCTTAATTAAAACTTGTACAACAACTTGCAAGGCCAAGCCTGCAACACCCAAAAGTAATAAAATAGGAAGTAACTTTTTCATACTATCACCATCTTCATTATAGCAAAAAAAAAAGTCTAAATAAAGACTTTAATTTTTCTAATCCTCTTCATCTTCATCATCATCATGACTATGAGAATAATATTTCTTTTTCATTTCCATCATATAACTACTAATTTCAGTTTCAATCTCTGGTAAAGCCTCTACTCCAATATTAGAAAGAGTAATAAATTCCTTTACTGTATCAATGTAAACTTTACCCCAAATTAATCCACCTTTGACTTTTAAATCATTAAATAAATCAGGAGTTACTGAATCCAAAAAGTATCCAAATACTACTCTCTTACGTCCAATAAGAATTCTCTTATCAGTAAGAGCAACAACTGCCGTACCTAAAATATCTAACGGATTATCATTCTTTTGAGCCACAAATACATATAAAACCTTTTCTCCTGGATTTAAGTGTTTCTCTACGATTGATGCATTCTGTTTTAGACGCCATCCTATTGTAGAAGGATGCGCCTCTTTAAATTTTAATGCCTTTTTATAAACTATGCCCATATTGACCTCCAAACTAACTGTAGCAATTTACTAAAATTATTATAACATACTTAAAATAAACTGCAAAATAATTTTTCTAAAGAACCAACACTAATAGTAAAATTGTGTACTATTAAAAAAATTATGTCTTATCTTGTCGACAGAAAAAGAAATAGTAAAAAACTAGCCATCATATTCTTAAATGAGGACGTGATACTATCAAAAAAACTATTGGATTACCAAGAGCATTACTCTACTATTATGACAAAGACTTCTGGCAAGCCTTCTTTACTGACCTAGGCTTCAATACAATTATAAGCTCCAAAAGTAACAAAAAAATCCTACAAAATGGCACAACTTTTGCCAATTCTGAAAGTTGTCTAGCCATAAAAATATATCTAGGTCATATCCTAGACTTAAAAGATAAATGTGACTATATTCTAGTACCCAGAATGTATTCAATAAAGAAAAATGAACAGGTTTGCACAAATTTCAACTGCCTATACGATCTCGTAAACAATCTTTTCGACGTAAAAATATTAAACTACAATATCGACCTAACTAAAGGAAAAACTAAACTAATAGCCTTTCTAAAACTAGGTGAAGACTTAGGTATATCATATATAGAAACCTACAATGCTTTTAAACGTGCCGAAAAAAAAGCGCAAGAACAAAGAAAAATCAATGAAGAAGCCCAGCGTCAACTCCTAGAAACAAGTAACCTAAAAATACTTCTTGCTGGCCACCCTTACAATTTATATGATGACCTAATCGGAAAAGCCATAACCGACTTTCTAACAAAAAATAACATTTCAGTTCTCTACAGTGACAAAATAGATAACACAATAATTGATACCGAGTGTCAACAACTATCAACAGACATTCACTGGACTCATAGTAAAGAAGTAGTTGCCAGTATCAATTACTATCATGATAAAGTTGACGGAATCATTATAATATCTTCATTCCCATGTGGACCAGACTCCCTAAGTAATGAACTAGTAACCAGAAAAATAAAAAACATTCCTATCATTACTCTAGTATTTGAAGACCTAAACAGTGAGTCTGGCATCATCACTAGACTTGAAAGTTTTATAGATATCCTAGAAAGGAGAAATCTATGTCAAAAATAATTAGTTTTCCACATCTAGGTGACTACTATATCCCAATCGAAACCTTTTTAAAAAGAACAACTCATTTAAAAGTTAAACCTTCTCCACCTATCACAAAAAAAACAATTGAACTCGGTGCCAAATATTCACCAGACTCAGTCTGTCTCCCATTCAAATACAACCTTGGTAACTTCATAGAATCTCTAAATCAAGGCGCAACCGTACTCTTTACTGCCGGTGGAGGTTGTCGTTACCGCTACTATGCCGAAGTAACCAAAACAATTCTAAAAGACCTAGGCTTTGACTTTGAATTTTACAATCTAATCGAAAATGGCAAACTAAATCTCCTAAAAGTCTATAAAAACTTTAAAAAACTAAATCCAAACCTAAACTTAATCTATTTTATTCATCAACTACTATACACAGTCTTCTTCATCTGGCACATGGATAAAATTGACAAAATAATCAGAACAAGAATCGGTTTTGAAATTGAAAATAACTCCTTTCTAAAAATTAAAAATAAAATGCTAACATCCTTCAAAAAAACAAAATCCATTACCAAACTATCCTACCACTATTTTAAATACAAACACCTCATCAAAAAAATTCCTATCGCAAAACCAAAAAACTGTCTAAAAGTCGGTATAATTGGTGAACTATACACTGCCATGGAACCATTCGCAACCTATTTTCTTGAAAAAGAATTGGCCAAAATGCATATTGAAATAAAAAGATTCACCAATTTAAGTTACCTCCTTTGGCAAAAAAAATATCTAACACCTCACATGTTAAAAGTAACAAAGCCCTACTGTAAATACACTCTAGGTGCTGACGGACTAGATAACGTTTACCGAACTATAAAACTCATAAATAAAAAATATGACGGTATTATTCATACTAAACCATTTGGTTGTACCCCTGAAATAGGCGCCATTCCCATAATTCAAAAAATATGTAACGACCATGAAATGCCTATAATTTTCTTTTCATACGACGTTGAAACTTCCGATGAAGGAATAAAAACTAGATTAGAAGCCTTTGAAGACTTAATAAGAATAAGGAGAGATAAAAAATGATTAAAGGTTACCTAGGAATTGATATTGGTTCAATATCTACAAAAGGAGTCATAATAGACAAAAATAACACCATTCTAGCAAGTACCTATCTATGGACTAAAGTAAATCCAATAAATGCCGTAAAAGAAGTCCTAAAAGATCTACAAACTCAAATAAAAGACAAAAATATAAAAATAGTTTCAGTCGGTACCACTGGTTCAGCCAGAAAACTAATTGGCACTATGTTAAATGCCACAATCATAAAAAATGAAATCACTGCTCATGCTATTGGAACCTTATCAAGATATCCAAATATCAGAACCATTATCGAAATTGGAGGCCAAGACTCTAAAATAATTCTCATTAAAGATGGAATCGTAATAGACTATGCCATGAATACCTTGTGTGCCGCCGGTACAGGTGCTTTTTTAACTAGTCAGGCCAAACGTCTAGAGATTCCTATCGAAGAATTTGGCAAAATTGCCTTAACTAGTACCAACCCTGCCTCTATTGCTGCTAGATGCACAGTCTTTGCTGAAAGTGACTTAGTTCATAAAGCCCAACTAGGCTATGAAAAAAAAGATATAGTCGCTGGTCTTTGTCGAAGCATTGCCTTAAACTACCTAAACAACGTTGCCAAAGGTAAAAAAATAGAAGACCCAATCATCTTCCAAGGTGGAGTATCTAAAAATATTGCCGTCAAAAAAGCCTTTGAAGACATTTTAAATACCAAAATAATTACTGATAAAGACGGACATCTAATGGGTGCCCTAGGTGTAGCCATTCTCTCTAAAGAAAAAGAAGAAATAAACTTCTCCTTTAACATCATTACCGATAGTTTTAAAACAACCAGTAAAAACTGTGAAAACTGCCCTAATAATTGTGAAATAATCTGTATCGAGAAAAATAATCACCTAATCGACTCTTGGGGCAATCGTTGTGAACGAGGCAAAGTAAAAACTTCTTAACCGTCTATCAAATAATCAAACAAAAAAAAGATAATATAGTTAGAACACTTCTCAACTATCTTATCTTTTTATTTTTTTTCAATATACTCTTCGTATGGAACACATCTATCTATAATAGTTCCATCATCTAATATCTCAATTATTCTATTCGCAACTGTACTATTAAGTTCATAGTCTCTAGAAGTAAATAGAACTTCTCCTTGGAAATTAATTAGTCCTTTATTTAATGATGTAATACTTTCCAAATCCAAATGGTTAGTAGGTTCATCCAATATTAAGAAATTAGGTCCTTCTAACATCATCTTAGATAACATACATCTCATCCTTTCTCCACCAGATAATACATTTACTTTCTTAAATACATCATCTCCAGAAAATAACATTCTACCTAAGAAACCTCTAAGTACTGTTTCATCCTTAATATCATAATATTGTCCAATCCACTCAATAATATTCTTATCAACATCAAAATACTCTGTATTATCTTGTGGTAAATAGCCAGGTACAATAGTCTTACCCCATTCAATACTACCCTTATCATATTTATCCTTACCAGATAAAATATTAAACAACGTCGTCTTAACCATATCGTTATTAGCAAGTATCGCAATCTTATCACCTTTAAGTACTGTAAATGATACCTTATCTAAAATTTTCTTACCATCAACTACTTTAGTTAAGTTTTCTACTTTTAATATTTCCTTACCAGCAGGCTTTTCTATCTTAAAATCAATATAAGGATATTTTCTAGAAGAAGGAACTATCTCATCTAATTGAATCTTATCAAGCATTTTCTTTCTAGAAGTTGCTTGTTTTGACTTTGAAGCATTAGCCGAGAATCTCGCAATAAAGGCTTGTAATTCTTTAATTTTCTCTTCTTTTTTCTTATTAGAATCTCTCATCTGTTTCTGTAACAATTCACTAGATTCATACCAGAAATCATAGTTACCAACATAAAGTTTAATCTTACCATAATCAATATCCGCAATATGTGTACATACTTTGTTTAAGAAATGTCTATCATGTGAAACAATAATAACTGTATTATTAAAATTAATTAAAAACTCTTCTAACCATTTAATAGCCTCAATATCCAAACTGTTAGTAGGCTCATCTAAAAGTAATATATCTGGATTTCCAAATAATGCTTGAGCAAGTAAAACCTTAACTCTAAGTTTTACTGGTAACTCTCCCATTAAAACATAATGATACTCTTCCTTAACACCTAAATTATTTAAAAGTGTACTAGCATCAGACTCTGCATTCCAGCCATCTAAGTCCATAAATTCAGCCTCTAAATTGGCTAACTTCATACCATCTTCTTCACTAAATTCAGTCTGCTCATACATCCTATTCTTCTCTTCCATTATTTCATATAGTTTACTATTTCCCATAATAACTACATCAATAACTCTCTTACCATCAAACTCATAATGATCCTGCTTCAAAATAGAAAGTCTTTCATTCTTAGAAATAACAACTTCTCCAGTCGTTGTTTCAATCTCACCTGATAATATTTTTAAAAATGTTGACTTACCAGAACCATTTGCCCCAATCAAACCATAACAATTACCATTAGTAAATTTTATATTAACATCTTCAAATAAGACTCTCTTTCCAAATTTTAAACTAACATTATTTACTTGTATCATTCTTCTTCACCACCGCTCCTTAATTCTACTATAAATAAAAAAATAAGGCAAGTATAACTACTTAACCTTATAAAATATTGAAATCACTTTAGCAAACTCATAAAGTATAATATTACTTTTATTTATCGCAAAACCTTTACCTAAAGCCTTACCACCTATCGTAAGTGCCGCCACTATTGCTGCTATAGATAATCCCGTAAACAAGATACTGAAATTAAACTTTTCCGCAACAACTGCCGCTATTGTCGTAGCCGCTGTACCAGAAATAATTCCACATACGTCCCCGACTACATCACAACAAAAGTTAGATACCTTAGAAGCATTTTTCTTAAACTTAACTGCCACATCTGCACCTTTAACTTTTCTAGAATTCATTGAATGAAAAACTTTTTCATCACTACTAGTAACCGCTACACCTACTATATCAAATAAAATACCAATGCTCACAAAGAGTAACGTTACAAGTATTCCACCAACTATTGATAATTTAGGTAAAGTAACCTGTGATACATAAGAAAGTCCAAAGGATAATGTAAAGGCAATTATAATAATCTTAACAATCCATCTCATATCGGCTTTCTTTTTATTAATTCTTTCTTTTCTCTTAGTTTCAATAACTAATCCTTGAAATTCATCTTTTTCTAATTTCTTCTTACTATTCATATACCCTTTCCTATAGAAAAAATAGTATAAAATACTATTTTCAATTAAAAAAAACTAATGGCTCTAAACATAGTAAACTTTGAATCTTAGGTCAAGTAGGATTTCCCTTATCTCTACGTATCCGTTACCAGATACATGGTTCCCCTTTAAAGAGATAAGTATGATGTCACCATTCATACGACTTGATTACCACTTAGTATCCACTGCAATCCTATGTAAAGCGCACTCTAGGAGATTTCCTCACCAACTCTTTATTATTTATTCTTTTTTGCAAGAGCAATTTCATAAAGCAATATTTATTAAAGTTGGCCTGCTCTAATAAACAAGTTCTTTAATCCCAATACTCTCACTCAAGACAAGCTACACTGTACATAACTTTCGCCACAATACAGGTTCCTAGCCTACCTCGTAACAAGTCCATCAGTATAAAACGTATAGGCTTATCACAAATAATAGGTCTCCACGGATAATGGGTCGTTTGTCGTATGCCATTACGAGCGCCCATTCTCCTCATCTTCAGCATCCACCCTACACTGGGCGTATAAAGCAAACACCAAAGGTTTCACAGATATGCTCGATAACGGTTGTTTAATCCCGTCTTCCTAATAAAGTAACTGACTAGAATAATGTGCCATCAATTACATCCTTAGTATATCATATGTCTTAGGAACTGTCAAGTTGACACACTTTCTCAAAAAAATTCAACAACTACCACTATACTAAAATAAACAAGCAATAAATGATAAATAGAAACAAACTTAATAGATTGATCTATAAAATTATAAAAGTAAAATCTAAATCGCCTCATATAATCCCAATCAAAAAGAAGAGTCGTCTCAAAATAACTCTTCCTTCTAAATCATACTTCTTATCTCTTAACTATTTCTAATCTTATTAACAAAATAATTAATTTTACCAGCCCAAGTATTACCTTCAGCATATCTAGGAGCAATCTTTTCAACTGTATCTAATCCTACACTATAATAATTCTTATATAAATTATTAATAAGACCCATAATACCATCTTCTAAAGTATCAAACTTCTTATATTTACCCCCATTACAACCAGGACTTCCCTTCTGACCACTAACATTAAAACAACTTCTTGCTAGATTAGAACACTTAGAGCCACAGCCAGTCTCATGTAAGATAATAGCCGTCGCAACATACGGATCAACTCCCTTTTCAAGGCAATTAACTGCAATAAAATACCCTTTTCCAGCCATAATATCCGTACCTAAATTCTTATCAAGTTTAAGTGTAAGCTCTTCTATTGTAAGCCCATCAAAAACCTCAATCCTAGGTGGAATTAATACTGATGCTGGAGCAGTCTCCATATCAATAGCCGTAATAGAAGCATCATCAACTCTATACTCCTCCATATTCTTACAAAGAGCACTATCAGATGCCATAATATTATTCGTATTTATTTCATTAAATGAAAGATAATCATTCTTTTCTAAATTAGCCTTTTCTTGTAACTTTATTCCTAAAGAAACCATTAAAACTGAAATTATAATTAAAAGACAACTAACAATCTTAGTCTTTTTCATTAAATTCACCTCAACTATATAAATTAATTTTATATTATTGTTTGCAAAAAGTCAAACTTCTATCTAATTCTTAATTCTAAACGTATAAGGTGCCCTCTTATAAACTAATTTTAAAGCAACTGCTATATATATCACTGTAAATACTATTCCAAATACTGAAAAATAGAAAAAAGAAGTTCTAACACTAATAAGTGAATATAAAATGAAATAAGTAATTATCGAAACAATTGTATAAGAATACTCTTTCATTTCTAAATTTTTATTATAAGGCTGTAACAAATAATAAATAACCAAGTAATGCACTGAGAAAAATACACTAAGTATAATTATAAATAAAGCAATCGTAACATAATTAATAATACTAGTACCTCCAGTTACAAAAATCACAGCCAAAGTACTTAGTGCCATAACTAAAGCCGGTACTAAATTAATCCTAATAATAGTCTCTAATCTCTTCTTAAACAAATTAAGTATTACATTACTCTCTCTATAAAAATTATATGTAAGCATTGCATGATCACAATTATAAAACATAGCCTGTGTAACTACTGCTCCTCGATTAATAAAATACATAATAAATAAAAAGCAGCCAGGTTTATTAAGCATAAAATCATGAATTCCTTTAAATGACTTCTCACTAGAAAGTGCAAAAACAATTAAAAGTATCGCCAACCCAACAATAATTACACAAATTCTCTTAGCACTTCTCATTAATATTTCTCTATGTCGTTCAAAAAATATTGTATTAAATAAATCATACCCTTTCTTATCCTTAATCTTCTTCTCCTCAATTACCTTATCTTTATCTTTTATTCTAACCATTTCCTGTCTAGCATAACTAGCCGCTTCACTAGAATTCATTGCCGCCTTAAGTGTATTAAGTTTTTTATAAATAAGTTTATAATCATCTATTCTAAGTAAATATCTATAACAAAAGATACTAAAAATCCCAAACACCAAAGTACCAATATAAACAACTACATCTGGTAAAACAATCCCAAAATAAGGAAGTGCCGAAACACCAAGTAAAACTCCAAGCACAACTAAAGTATTTCTATAATCAGCCGTAAATACATAACCCTTTTTCCTATAAAAGAAAACCGTAAAAGCCTCTCCCACTATTCTAGTCAGAAAACTAAATAGAATAAGGAAAATACATTCAAGCACTGAATAATCTAACACAAATGAAAAAACAAAGAATCCTAACGAATTAAGTACTAAAGATAATCCCAAAGTCCAATACAAAGTCGCCTTCATAAATTTTTTAGCATCCATATTAAACAAAATAATACTTAGATACTTTTTCGGATTAACATTCAAAATATTCCCATTAATAAACATTCCAATAATAGTAAAAATAAAATAAATATGGATAAATGTCGCTGTAACATTCTTAGGACTAATAATCTCACTAATATAAAACAATACAAAAAAATATAATAATCTATACCCAATAAATCTAAGCACAGATATACCTATACTAAATACTCTAGCAAACTTCTTTAATCCTTGTCCCTTATATACATCATCATTTAATAAATCCCTAAGTATTGGTAACTTCTTAAAGAAATATATATTTGCATTAATAGCATAAGTCAAATCTATCTTTAAAGACATCTTCAAAGTATTAAGCATTTTTCTCATCCCTTAAACAACTAATAATCTTATCTTTATATTTCTTTGTATTTAGATTTTTCTTTTCCACAAGTTCTAGTTTTTTATTATTAAGTATTATAATCTCATCACATAAATCCATTGCTATTTCTAAAATATGTGTTGAAAATATAATAATATGTTCATTCTTTAAAGACTTTAATAACTTCTTCATCTCATCTTGAACTACAACATCTAAAGATGTCAATGGCTCATCTAATAAAATTACTTTAGGATGATTAATTATATTAATTAAAATCTGCATCTTATTCTTCATACCATGTGAATAGTCTTTCAATAACTTATCTTGGTCTTCTCTTTTTATATCAACCATTTTAAAGTAATCATCTATTGTTTTATCACTATCTATTCGATCTTTATTAATTTCCATAAAAAAACTTAAAAACTCTCTTGCCGTTAAAAACTCTGGTACTATTGGTGTAGAAACAACATACCCTATATCATTAGTAGAAAGTCTCTCTTTTCCAAATTCATTTTCTAAATAAAAACTTCCCTCATCAATAGAAATATCATTATTTAAAGAGTTAAAAAAAGTTGTCTTTCCTACTCCATTACGTCCAATCAATCCATAAATTTTGCCTGATTCAAATGTAAAGTCAATGTCTTTTAAAACTTCTTTTTCTCCAAAACTTTTAGTTAATCCCACTACTTCAAGTCGCACAAAAACCACCTCTAGCAATTATTATATCAAGAAAAAAGAATAAATGCCATCAACACTTATTCTTTTGGTAAGTTAAAATCCTTAAATCCATTTACATAATTTTGTTCATATCTATATGCATCTCTACACATATCTTCGATACCAAGTTCTGCCTTCCATCCCAATTCTTCATAAGCCTTAGTAGGATCTGCATAACAAGCATCTATATCTCCTGGTCTTCTTCCCACAATTTTTCTTGGTACTTTTACATTATTAATTCTCTCATATGCATCGGCAAGTTCTAAAACGCTATATCCATTACCAGTACCTAAATTATAATATTTAATACCTGTATTATTAACAGCCTTTTCGATAGCCTTTAAATGTCCCTTTGCCAAATCAACAACGTGAATGTAATCTCTAACACCAGTACCATCTACTGTATTATAGTCATTTCCAAAGACACTTAATATTTCAAGTTCTCCTGTCGCAACTTTCATTATATAAGGCATTAAATTATTTGGAATTCCATTAGGAGATTCTCCAATTAATCCTGAACTATGTGCTCCAATTGGATTAAAATAACGTAAAATTATTGCTGAGAAATCCTTATCAGAAACACATATATCTTTTAATATTTGTTCATTAAATAATTTTGTTGTACCATACGGATTTGTTGTAGATAAAGGAAAATCTTCACGGATTGGTAAACTCTTTGGTGAACCATAAACCGTAGCACTAGATGAAAAGACAAATGCCTTAACTCCATGCTTTTCCATAACCTTACAAAGTTTAATAGTAGAAAGCAAATTATTCTCATAATAATTAATTGGTAAAGAAACAGATTCCCCTACAGCCTTGTATCCTGCAAAATGAATAACTGCATCAATCTTATTTTCTGAAAAAATCTTATCAAGTATCTCCTCATCACAAACATCTTCTTGATAAAACTTAAAATCTTTACCTGTAATATATTTTATCTTATTCTTAACAGAAATATCTGCATTATATAAATTATCAACCACAACGATATCATAGCCTGCATTTAATAGTTCAACGCAAGTATGACTACCAATATACCCTAATCCTCCAGTAACTAATATATTCATTACATACCTCCATAGAATTTATTATATTCTTCCAAAACCAGTAGCATTTCTCTACCGATATCTACACTTATTGTACCATTTTTCAAGCAATTTTGCAAGAAGCCCTCTAGGTCATCAAAATGTACATAAAATAACCCAAATTCTGATAATCTTTCCAACTCATCATAATTAGTCTCCTCAAAATTGGGCTCTTCATCACATAACACTGTATAATAGAAAATACTATTATAAACATTTTTATCAGTATTCATATAATTTTTAGCATACGTAACAATCTGTAAAAAAGGCCCATCTATTGTCTCTATCCTAATCCCAGTCTCTTCCTTTATTTCTCTAAGTAAAGCCTCCCGCATATCCTCATTTTTCTGAACATGTCCTCCTGGAAATTGATATGTATTATTATTATAAGCAATTAAAATTTCATTCTTACTATTTATTATCAATCCTTTAACCCTAGTAACTTCATAATCTAAATCACTTATATCTAACTTATCATCATTAATAAATATCTGTTTCATCTAACTCTCCTCTAGTAAATATATCTTTCCCAATAATCAATAACTGACGAACTAACAGTATTAAAATAAGTCTCAATCATAGTTGAAAGATAATTAGATTTCTTCCATATTGGATACTCATTAGAATCATAACAGCTATATCTAACTGTTGCTGTCATATATTCAAATGTCGAAGCCCGATCTTCATTAGCACTAGTCTGGGCATAATTATTAACAAAATACGAACCTGGAGTACCAGTCTTACTATATGAATAAGAACTATTCTCACTTCCATATGTAAAGTCCACAGGATTAAAACTATTCCATGCTGTAAACTTTCCTCCTGCACTCTCTATATAATGTTCTATATAATGTAACATTTCATGATGAAAACTATCTGCGAATGGAAAATCCATCGCAATAGAAATAATTGCCTTCCTAGGTGAAAAGTCTGTAACACCCGTAACATTATCTGAAGTATAATTTTTAATAAGATAAACATTTAACGTCATATTCTGTTTAGAAAATTCTCTAAAAAACCCGACTGGATACATAGCAAGTGCCGAATTAAGTTGCTCTAAAGAGGATTTCATAACATTCTTATCTGTAATAGAATTAGTTCCAATATTCCCAACTACATAACCATTAGTCTCACTACCATATAAAACTTTAATTCCATAAGTATCCTCTATTTGCTTACGATAAGTAACTAACGGATCAACTACCGGAGTAGGATCTGGTTCAGGTGTTGGAGTTGGAGTTGGAGTTGGTGTAGGAATTACCTCAGTTTTACTAGAATTACCATTACTAGGCTGTTGTGTATTATTACCAGTATTATTATTAGGAACATTACTAGAACCAGAATTACTACTAGAACTATTATTACCGATATTATCATTACTACCAGTAGTACCATTACTATTATTATCAGTACTATTAGAATCACCAGTAGTAGTATTATCACCAGTAGTAACATTATCCCCATCATCACTATTATCTGGCTTCGCTGGAGGATTACCATCATTAGTAGTTATAATAACCTCACCAGTATCAGGATTGCTCTTCTTTATATCTTTAATCGGATCTAGCGTATTTTCCGCCGAAAAATTCATATAAAGGCCCGTCATTATTAAAAGAATAGCCAAAAATATCATAGCCGAAGCAATTCTATTAATCGTCTTATTATTCATTCCTATCACCTTATCATAAATTGATTATAACAAAGTAGAAAAAAAAAAGAAAGCCTAAGCCACTTCCTTTACAAATTAAACAAGTAAAGTAGTCTTAAGCTGCCCTTTTAACTAAAACATTTGCTTTATTCATTTCACTAATTTTATTATATAACTCTTGCGCCTCTTCTTTTTTTCCTTCTCGGTATAATTGTCCTGCTCTATTCATCATTGCTTCTATTTCCATTTGATTAGAAGAACTCTGTACTTGTTCAAAGCCTAATAAACCTTTTTGTTGTGCAAGAGAATTACTTAGTCTCTCTATTTGTCCTTTATTAACTAAAATAGCCTTTACCCTATCCTCACTTAATTTACGTATCTGCATAACTCCATTTGAAGAAACTACAGGAGTCTGTGCTACTGGAACAAGGGCATTATTTGAATATGCCGCTACTAAAGGAGAAACATTACTATCATTTGGTCTAGGTGCAGGGATACTTAAAATATTATCATTAACTACAGGTGCAACAGGTTCAACTTCAGAAACAGAAGTAGTACCAGCCTCAGGAACAGTAGAAATAACTGTCGAAATAGGAATAGCTTCTTCAGGCTTTATAACCGGTGTCACTACATTATGATAATCAACTTCTCCATTCAAATTATTAGTTGCATTATTTTTTTCTACCTCAGGCTTTTTCTCTTCTTTTTCTACAACTGCCGTTTCTTCAACCCCTTGTTTAGAAGTAGAATCGTCCTTTGTCTCTTCTGCCTTTTTATCTTCATTATTATTAAAAATACCTTCAAATATATTAGGAATTTTAGGTAAAGCCGGAGCATCAATTTTAATAGTAGGTGCTAATCCATTACCTATAATATTAGACTTATTCTCTGGTAAAATTGATTTAATAGGGCCATTACTAATTGTTTCCTTAACTGGTTTATTACCTTGAACAGATTCTTTCTTTTTAGAAGTATCATCTACTTTTAAAGGGGAATCTCCTTTAATTACTTCATTCTTTGCAACAGTATCAACATTTTTTTCTTTAACAATTTCATTTTTTACAATAGGAACTGTACTCTTTTCTTCAACTACTTCGTCAACTTTTACTTTCTTCTGTACATTTTCTTTTCCTGAAGCAACCACTGAAAAACTCTCAAACTGCTCAAAACTATCGGTTAAATTATCAGCCCCTTCTGCTGCTTTAACCAAACACTCTATATATTTTTCCCTTTCTTCATCGTCTTCTATACTAGCCATAGCCTTTATCTTATCGCAAAAGAAATCGCATAAAAATACTTTTAAGTCTTTAACAGCACTATCATCAACATTATCTAGTCCCATCATCTCACCACCTAAACATTAGCAATTTTCTTTAGAAGACGTTGTACTTCAGCCCATTCAGCATCATCGGTAATTTCTTGAATTTTAAGGCCTTCATTATCTTTAAATAATCTCGAAATATATATAATTTGCTCCCCTTCGGCACCTCTAATTTCATTCTTTGTATATACAATATATTGCTTTAAGTTATCATCGGAAACTAAATAAGTAACAAGAAAAACTTCATTCTTATTACCTTGAGCATCAATAATTTCAATTTTCCTATCTTCACCCACAGCAAACACCCTCTATTCTAATCATAATTATAGCCGATTTTAAACCATAAGTAAACTATTTTTTATAAACTAAACTACTAAGTTTACTCAAATTTTTCTCAAATGAAACAAAAAATTTATCTAATTCTTCAAATGTCGTAAGATAAGATAAACTAATTCTTATACTATGACTTGCTCTTTCCATATCATTAGTAACCGCAAGTACCGCCAAAGAATAATTACCTGTAGAACAAGCAGTCTGCGTTGAAATATATATATCATCTGCTTCTAAAGCATGTAACATAGTCTCAGGCTTTATTCCTGGTAAACTAACATTAACTATATATGGCAAACAAAATTCATTACTATTAATTGAAACATCTAATAATTCTAACTTATCAAGTAAGTATTTATGTAACTCTACAACATGTTCATTCTTCTTATCAAAATCTTCATATGCTAATCTTAAAGCCTTAGAAAAAGAAACAATCAATGGCGTTGCTGGTGTACCAGATCTAAATACAGTTGTAGATTTACCTCCATGAATTAAAGGCTCTATACTAATTTTACTTTTTTTAATTAAACATCCAATACCCTTCATTCCATAAAATTTTTGTCCTGATATACTGGCTAAATCAACTACACTTAAATCGACTTTCATCTTACCAATACACTGTGTCATATCACTATGAAAAAATACTTTCGGATGTTTTTTTACAATCTCACTAATAGCCTTCAAATCTTGTACTACTCCAACTTCACTATTAACCGCCGCTATAGTTACTAAAACAGTATCATCTCTAATTAGTTTTTCTAAGTCTTCTAAATCGACTAATCCCTTACTATCTAACTTAACATAACTAACTTCATATCCTAAAGTTTCCAAGTATTTAACTGTAACACTAACTGAAGAATGTTCAAGTTCTGTTGTTATTATATGTTTCCCAGTATGTTTACCACAAATTCCTTTAATTGCTAAATTATTAGCCTCACTTGCACCCGACGTATAAATCACTTCATCTCTATTAACTCCAAGTATTGAAGCAATTTGATTAGTCGCAGCATCAATTAACTGTTTAGCCTCTACTCCTAACTTATGTAATGAATTAGGATTACCAATATATTTCTTTGTAACTTCCACATAAGTATTTAAAACATCAGCATTAACTGGTGTTGTTGCACTATAATCTAAATAAACCATCCTGACACCTCTTTTTTACTCATCACTATCTCCAGAAATATGATAAAGATCATAATTGATTCTAGCAACCGCTAACTCTATTGTCATAAGTTTTTCACTATTATCTAACTTCTCATCATCTTCTAATAATCTTACTATTTCCTCAGCAATTTTAATAATTTCATCTTTATTTTTATGCAAATTAATTTTATCCATCATATAATTCAAAAAAATCACCTAATAAAGATTATGTGATTTTTATTTATTTATGCATGTACTTGCACATTTACCATATGTTCTAGATAAGTTAGATGCACCTAGTTTTGTTCCTCCGTAGAATCTAACTACAGCAATTAAATGATTATTTAAATTATTTCTTTCTAAGTTATTTAAAAATGATATTGCAATGTT